>Ga0209347_1003217_pt1 | contig 19566 bp, 21 predicted proteins | sample AutmiccommuBRH23_FD_187382 | JGI IMG/M metagenome (GOLD analysis project Ga0209347, IMG submission 187382) | Deep subsurface microbial communities from Mt. Terri, Switzerland - Autotrophic microbial communities BRH/23 (SPAdes) (version 2) | ecosystem: Environmental > Aquatic > Deep subsurface >...
TTTTTGAAGATGCTTAATTTTGTCCTGAGTTGTTTTCTCCGCTTCATGAAGCCTATTCGCGACAATCATACTAAATGCATCAGAGTCCAAATCATCATTTAACAACTTTATTAAATTGGAAAAAACTTCAGTACTCTCCCTTTGTAAACAGTAGCTACGAACCCTATCCTCCTTGCCATTAATCTCTTGAATTAGCTCTTCAATAAAGTTCGGAATATCATTTTCTTTAACCTCCAATTTTATTGGCTGATCTCTGCTTAAGTCTACGTCAAAGAAGGCAAAAAATATCTGCTCATAACTCTCCATCCAAATTTCCCCCTAGCGTTTTTCTTTGTTTGACATTATTCGCCAAAAAGGGGAAAATTCCTTAACAAAAATTTCGACAAAAGCCGACATGCAAAAACCGACCAAACATTGTTGGCCAGTTTTTCTTAGAAGTTATTGATGGCTAAGGCTTATTATGAATGGGCTTATATGGGTTTGGTAAACCCCCGGCTATTTGGCCCGAGGGTTCAGCGACTATGAATAACTATACTTCAATATTACTTTCTATAACCTCAAAACACTTCTCTTTCAGTTCTTTTACCTTTTCATAAGGGAACTCAATACAATCGTACCTGGCTTTCCGACTTTCCATGTACAAAGTATAATATTTGCTAGCGATATGAGAAGGCAGTACCTTATTAACAAACTTAATCCTATCCTTGTGGTTTCTCGGGTGAACCTTCACGGCAGCCACTCTTTTGTCAACCAAGTGCAATGCGGCATAAAACATAATAACAACGACCCACTCCTGATATTTGCACTGCCCATCATTAAAAAGCTCAGAATCCAGCAACGCTCTATTACGTTTATACTGATGTACATGTTTGTATGATGCAGGCACCCCCGACTACCCCCTTTGAAAAATAATTTCCGCGTCTTTTGGAATATCAAGGGTAGCCAGTTCTTGCTCAGAAAAAACAATGAATTCACAAAAACTATCAGGGTTTTTTCCCAGAGCTGAGAGAAAATATGATGAATATTCAATTTCCGTATCCACATTGCTATCCTCTACAATAACCCACAGATAAGGTGTTTCATTCTGAACAAAGTAATAGATTAACTTTGTCCGACTATCTAAAGCAACTTTGCTAGCTAACTGCCGGCGTTCCAAAGGCATGGATGACACTATAAACCCTCCGTTATGTACTAAGGAAAAAACCCCACCTTCCGATTGAGCCCATCTACTCAAACTGTCCTTTTTTGCCACAGGAACACTAAAAAAGCTATCAGCATCGTAAGCAGTATCATTGGATTCGTCCCATGATTGAACAATTATCGTTCCTATATCGCCTGTGTCAAAACTAAACGGCAAGCTTCTAATAACGATAGGCATAAATTCATCGGGCTGCTCATAATTGGACTTTCTCCCTTTTTTCCTACTTTTATTCAAATTGTCTCCCTTATAGAACTCCATTATACTACTCCCCTCAACAGCCCAATCATTATCCTTTTTTCTTTAGTGTCACCATCTGCTTAATGCCAAGGTCCTCATCAAATTCCTTTTCAAATGCTTTACCAGCCCTATACAAGAATGCAATAAAGCTACTAAGCTTTTCCTTAGGAATAGTCACACGAGAAACTACATTTACTTCTCGGTAATTATCGGTTTCATTCCATACCCCAAATTCAAGCAAGAACTCCGAATCCGTGTACTTAACCCTAAAAGTATTTGCATGTTCCGGAACTTTAAGTTCATCTGGTATGTTTATTTTAACAATCTTTTCCTTTTCCTCTCCCATGTTGGATTCCCCTTAATCATTAAAATGAATAACTTGTCCATTCTACAAAAAGATGTAGAATCCTGCCAATAAAAGGATAGTTGATGTAAATAGCTACAAAAATATATCCCCGCAAAGGGCAAGTAACGTGCCGAAAGGCAACTCTCCTCGCCAAGGTTATCCCGGCTTTTTCGGCCGGCAGCACTGCTGGCTGTACCCCGAGCTGGATGTTTAACTGCCGGCGACAGAGCTGCAGACTGGTGAAGCATCTGCAGGTGTCATGACCTAGAATAACGGAGGCTGGTCGCTAGTGGGCTTGCAAGTGTCTGCAAGCCCCCGGATATTGGCCGGAGGGTTCAGCGACCGGACAGGCTTATGCAAAAGCGCAATTGGAAGCAGCTTTTAAGAATCTGGGTATTGATTTGAATGAAAACTAGCTAACCAGTCCGACGGCCCCGCCCTAACCGGCGGGGTTCTTTTTATGCTTATTATAGCAAAACTTGTCTTACAGAGATAGTAACTATTTATAAATCATATTTCTCCTGCATTTCGCGGACGAACCACTCACGACCTTCAGCATGACCAATAACACCTTTTATGCCACCCTCTTCTTTTTTTGCAATCCCCAAATGCATTACCGCATCTTCTTCCTTATTTCCAATTTTATAATGAAGTTTCATTGGGACAACATAAATTACATCTTCTTCTAAATACTCAGGAAGTAAATATACAGCTTGCAATGTTCTTTTTTCTTCAGTCAAATATTGTTCAATATCAATTAAGTTCCGAATGTTAGTAGTCCCTTCAAATAAATATTGCTCTAATCGATTAAGTAGTTCACTGTCAGTTTCCGACCCAGGAGAATTAAATAAGCCATCAGTAAAACCCACTGCTATTTCCTCAATTTCATCTAGTTCACTATATGCAATTCTCTCCTGAGCCTTATATAGCTCAAAATCTATGTCAACATCAATAAACTGTTGGTTTTCTTCGTTGTCTTCCGGCTCATCGATTTCATAAGTATAATCTTCTTCATCGGTTGTGTCAGAGTTGGTGCTCTCGCTACTGCCGTTATTGGCCGCGGCCGGCGGGGAAGGCCAATCACCAGCATCGTCTGGGCCCATAATCAGAAACGCAGCGACACCAATAATCAGCAGAGCAGCTACAGCATAGATATACTTCTTCATCCCTACTACCTCCTATTTTGAATATCAGGAATATTATACCAGAAATTTAAGTTCATAACCAGCCGCCGGAGTTGTTTTCCGGCGGCAGTTAACCTTATGATTTATCCCGCCGGGGCGGCCGGATCTGCTGCTCTTCGATAGTCAAAGTTTTATCGATGCTGTTGTCATCAAGCTTTTGCTCCAGGCCCTGCAACTGCCGTTCGGTACGGCGTTTGTCCTTGCGCTGCTCCATTTTATCTAGTATTCGGTCCTCTTGCAGTTCTTGATGAAGTTTTTCTTGATGTTCTATTAGTTCATCTTTGGTCTTTTCTTGCTGCTCGGCTATCTCTGCCCAGCCTTTAGCATTGGCATCCAGACGGGCTTCATCACTGACCGGTTTGGGCCGGCTGCCGGCCTCGGTTTCGGACGGCCCGGGCTGGGACCAGTCGATGTCAATAAAAGGATCTCTCTTCTTTATAGTTCCCTGGCGATCTTCCGCAAATGCTTCCCAGGCTTTGGCTTCGCCAGATAACCGGCGGGGCTGCCGGGGCGGGGTAACTTGGGAACTACTTCCCGAGCCGCGCCGGGGAGCGTTCTCTGCTTCATTTATGCGATGCAGCCAGGCTTGAGCACCGGATTCCAAATGAGCGGCGCCGGTTTCCTGCATTTGAATATGGTGCTCCCAGGCGGCTGCGGTTTCGGTGGCTGCCTGCATCTCGGCCTGCTGCTTCGCCTGACGCTGCGCTTCTCTACGTTGGTCTGCGGCTGCCTGTTCTTCCCTGCGCTGGCGGGTACGCTGCCGCAGGGACCGCACCGGCTGCTTCAGCTGCTGCACCGGGTCGGGTACCTTGCTGGCCGCGGCTGCTGCACCGACGGCCGTTTGTAGTTGACCAAGGCGGCCTTGCTTTTCTCTACTAAATTTACCGCGCCGAAATTCGCTGCGTACCTGAGTGGGGGCAGTGCGAAAGGGTCGGCCCCGGGCGGCGCCCACCGTCCGGTCTTTGGCCCGGCCGATGGATTGGCTGACTTTTACGGCCCCGCGGATCAGGGCGGGGGTAATGACCTGCCAGACTTTAGAAATATTCCAGACACCCAAAACGTTTATAATGAGAAAGATTACAGCTGCAATCATATAGCCCATGCCGCCAAAGTCCAGCAGGGTCATAAGCATAATTGGTATGCCCACATAGATAGCTGCAGCAATCTTCAGCGCAGCTACCACCAACCAGATAGCTCCGGCAGTTCTTAAGAAACGTTCCCCAGCATCGCCGAAAAAACTGGCGACTACTAAAATGGGCAAAAGACCGGTTAAGAGCATCAAGCCCAGACTGCTGACCAACTGCAACATGCCCGTAGCTCCGAACAGCAGCAGGCCCGTAATATTGAGAAATAGAGCCAACAAAGAAATCAAAGTCCGGGCGAGACTGCTATTAAAGAACATACTGGTGTCAAGATTAGGATCATGGGTGATACTGTCATCCACCAGGATTTTAACCATAGCCTCCCGCTCGCCGCTACCGGTAGGGAATTGCAGTTGTAAGTCATTCCAGAGTTGGCCAATATTAGCTGAAACTCCTTCCATATTTAATACAAATGCTTCCTGTTCAGTCACCACCGGCACATCGGTAACAGTCGCAAATTGGCCAAAAGTCCAGGGTTCTTTGATATATGCATTGAAAATTGTGTTGCTGATTTCTATTATTTTCTCCCCGGCCAATTCAGCGGCTTCGGCGCCCATGAGGGGAGCGAAGTTCATGGCCCCCAGTACGGCCATGGCAATAAAGTTAACAAAGTTGGTGACACTCAAGATAAGCCAATCAGCATTGTCGATGAGGCCGAAGATAACGGCTGAGTAAAACACTGCCTTCAATATGACGGCATAGCCTTCACCCTTGCGGCCCTGGGCGTATTTGAGAATGACGATGACCAGCAGCACTAAAGTGATGATGCCGAATACCTGATCAAAGAAGTACTCTTTTATCGGCTGCATAGCGTCATTGAGGCCAGAGATAAAGCCGTCAAATAAATTGTTTTCAAAACCCAACTGCAAGATAAAAATGGTCATACGGTTAAGGGCGATGTTGACGTCAAAGAAAATGTCTGTAAGAGCTTTAACGCTGAGTTCTTTGGTATCGCCAACCTTTGGAACGATACCATCCATCTCAAACCATTTATGGACAGAATTCCAGCCGTAATGTTCTACCGGATATTTTTTGTACTCCATTTCGTCTTCAGAAACGTCATAACCCAACTCTGCTGCATCGGGCATGAGGCCCTCGATGCTTGAATCAGCGTCAGCGGCCCGGGCGGTGGTTGGCGCGGGTATAAGTATTACTAGAAGCATTATCAGTAGTAATGCACTTATTTTTCTGCGTCGGGCCATGCCTATTGCCCCACCTTGGTTTTTTTGGCCGGTTTGGGCGTGGTGTCAAAGAGCGCCAGCCATTCGGGCGGCTGATAGACCTTTATCTGATCCTTCCGGCCCAGGGGGTCTCGGACAAAGAAATGGCCGCTTTCCAGGCCGCGGAAGTCATTGTAAATATCTTCTGTGCGGTCCTCGATGCCCAGCATAGTACAGGCGTCTTCTATCTGCTCTTTGCTCTCGGTCTTGCCGCAGAATACCCAGCCCAAGTTGTTCCGCACATCCTGGGTCTTCACATCGGCCCCTTCTTGAGTGGCAAAAATAGGCACGACATATTGACTACGGCTCATTTTTACCAGTTCTTTGTTGAGGCTTTGGAGTTCTTCCACGCCTTCCAGTATCCAAAATTCATCCACAGCATACGCCTTAAGAATATCATTAGGCCGGTGCTGCATTAGTTCCCGGCCGATGGAGCCGATGAGCAGGACGACGCCCAGGGACAGCTTGGTAGTATCGTCCAGGTTGCTCATATCCGCGCCCTTTTTCGGCAGCTTCAAGCCTTTTAAATTGGCAATGACCATGCGGTACTGGTCAAGATGCAGTTCGTCAGGATCATCATGGAAGACAATCTTGGCCAGGGGGTCCTCCTGGTAGCTGTCCAGAATATCAAGAAGGATTTCAGCCTCGCGGCTCTTTTCCGGATCCTGTTCTTTGGCAACGTATTTCCCTAACTCTTCTATAAATACCATCATACTTTTGTGTTCTTGGCTCATGACGTTTCGGACCATTTTATTGATAATCAGGCCGCGGATTTCATTCTTTTTCCCATTTAGGATAAGGTACAAATAATTCTTAACCGTCTGCCAGGCCCGGTCGTGATTGGTGCTGGTCATAAAGATATTAATTTTCGTACTTTCCATTCCGGCGCCGAACTTGATTAATTTGGACTGGGCGTGGATCTCCTGGTTGCGGAGGAAGACTTGAAATTCGTCTTTGGGGTCAATGATAAATACGAAGCCCCCAAGCAGTAGTATTACTTTTACAATCTTCTTCATGGTTGCACTCTTGCCGCCGCCCATGCTGCCTAATAGGACAATGGTGCCGGGGCGGTTGTTACGCATGGGCCAGCCGAAGTCGGCAAGGATAGGTTTCTCGTTCCAGGTGCTGCCCAGCCAACTGCCGGTCTCGGTTCCCAGGTCGCTGGTACAATGAATACCGCCGGAACTAATGAAGCCTGGATCACAGGGAAACCGCCAGTATTCGTCCATCTGCGCCCAGGGGAAAAACTTCTGGAAGCAGTACTCGGCCTTGGACGGTACAATAGAGAAGTCGAACATACGGCTGGCGAAGAAGTTTTGTACTTCATTGGCCCTTTCTTTCATGCTTTCTTTATCCTGCCCGGCGACGCAGATGATGGTTTCCATCTCCATTAAGGGCTGCCCTTTTGCAAGCTTGCGTTCCAGTTCGGTACCCTTGCCATAGCTTTCGCCGTCAAGCTCGGAATCTAAGTCATTCTCCATCTGAGTTGATAGTTCACCCTTGATGTCGTGCTTTTTAGATCGCACTTTACGGATCTCCGTGGAAGGATCCTTGATTTCAAAATTAATGCATACATCTGTCGGAAACTGAAATTCAGTCAGCCAGTACAACCATTCATTATGCAGGGCTGCGATGTCGTCGGGCAGGCCGGTGAGTACCAGGTGCGTCTGATATGAAGTCTTGCCCTGTTCGTTTCGTTCCCCATGTTGGACGGCCAGGTGCTTCCAATCTTCTTCTACCCAGCCATCATTGAACAAGCTCATGGTAAAGGCTTTTTGGGGCCGTAAATACGTCTTGCCTGCCTTTTCCACAACAGCTACCGGCGGCCTGTTGCGGGTGGATATGGGTACTTCGCCTAATTCCCGATAGAACGGGGCTTTTAACAGAAATTCAATGTCTGCGGGAGTAGCTTTGGATATTTTGCCCGCCTGCCTAAATGTACTGTGCAGAGTATTTTCATCGGCTATAGCTTGCATCGCTTCGTCTTCTTCGATGTCGCCGCCCTTGGCCATGCCCAAGGCCTGCATGCCGGCGGAAGATAAGGTCATGTATATATCCCGCCCCAATTCTTTAAGCCCGTTTTTATCTCCTTGATATTGACTGACATCAATTTTCTTGTTTGTTTGCTTCTTAGGTAAATCCAGCACAAAGTAAAGCACCGGTACCCACGGCCGCCGGTGCACTAATTCAAGGCGCATTTCTTCTTTCCATTTCTCATAGGTTCCCGGAAAAGGATTTTCCTGCTGCAGTTCGTCCAGTTGGTCTACAATTTCATCAGCTGTCAGCACTTTGTTAAGTCGAAGTATTTTCCCCTTGCCCCTGTAAATCCAGAAGAAATCATGCAGCATGTTTAATATGGACTGTTTCTGGTCTTCGCTTTGGTATGAGTAGGGCTGCATGTGGAATTTATAGACGGCTTTGGTACTTTTTTTCAAAAACAGTAAATTGCGTTCGTAATAACGTAGATTTAAACTCAAATTGTTTTCACCTCCGAAAAATTGGAGTGTTAATATATTCCCGCAAAGAGCCTGTAACGCGGCATAATGCCGTCTTTCCTCACCAATGTTATCCCGGCTTTTTACGCCGGCAGTACTGCTTGCTGGCTGCACTTTCAAGTAAAATAAAAACAAGGCCTTGCGGCCCTGTTTAAGAATTATTTAGTAATTAATTTAATGTAGTAAGTCCCATTCTTCTAAATCGTTGTATGCTTTAAGAATTTCCTCATCGGAAAACTTAGGCGACTTAGCTTTCTTGATTTCCTCAATAATTTTGTCCTTATCCGATATTCCATCTAAGTTGTTAAATTTAAAGTCAATAAAGTGTGCAGTTGCGTAAATTTCCAGCTCCCTGGGAGTCATATGGCCAAACTTAGCAATCAAATCATCTAGCTGTTCGGAATACTTTGCTACGTCCTCGCTTTTCTCTAATAGTTCTGTTGTATCGGCTGTTGTGATATATGAGTATGTATCAGGACGATTGATAATTAAACCTTTATTAATTAATTCGTTCATTTCCTCAGCGACTTCTTCACTGTAAGGCCCGTAGTAATGCATGCAATAGGCTTTGCCTAAGGGTATTTCCAAAGCTTGGGCTAAATAGACTAATTTTTGAAACGCCTTTTTCCCTTTAATTTCTCCCAGCCTTTCCATTAAGTAAGCTGTAAGCACCTTGGTATCCACGTTTTTTTATCCCCCCTCCTTTACTCTTAACAGTTAGCAATCATAACCATTTTTTTTCACGTTCTGCCCTTTGTATTTCATCTTTCTCCAAAGCAGCCCTCATTTCCTTTATTTTTTGGCTGTATACAAAGTACTCTTCGTAGAACTTTCGGTGGCAAAAATTCCGCACTTTTTCAACATTATCATCCGTAGTATACACCCTTAAAACGTTTATTTTCTGATCGGAAATAGCAACGATTGGCACAGAAATACTTTGTATGGGAAATACCCTGCCGGTATATTTGTTAATAACAGGAATAGCCGGTAAGGACTCCTCCCTCTCGTTTTCCGTGCTATCTTCTGCTTCCTCCAAGTATTTACTAATATCAATTAGAGACTTTGCTGACTTTCCTTTAGCCTGGTCTATTTGCAGCTCAACTTTGTCCTTAAATTCTTCTTCAACCCTTTGAATTACCCAGGCGACACGGTCCTTTTCCTCATCAATTTCCTGATGAGGCTTGGAAACAAAGGCTTCTTTAAGGTGGGGCCTGCTAAAATATGCTTTGGCCCACTTGCTGTTACATGCTGCTTCGGAATTTAAGCTTTCAATAATCTTAATGTCGTTAATTTTTAGGTACTCATTTAGGTCCTTCGGATACCCTGAGGAGTATTTTTCGGCTATGGCATTAGATAGATAATAATCATAAATTCTCCTCGTCTTATGAAAATAAACCTGAAGAAACATCCAGTACCTAGCGAAAACAAACTCTTCCACCACATGAACCCCATCTGTAGTAATTCCCAACTGCCACTGATCATATTTACTGGGGCAAATCGTCAGTGAATTAATCAGTTTTTCAATGTCGTACATCCCATACTGAACTCCACAATAATGGGAGTCCCGTAGTAAGTAATCCATTTTATCAGCGTCCAACTGGCCACTAATCAATTCGTCAATAAACCGGTGATGCTTATCCGTTGACTGACCGAGAAGAACTGTAAGCACTTCATTTACCGTTATTTCAAGGTCTTTAAAGTTCTTTTAAATTTCATCTCCTAACTTATCACGAATTATTAGGCGTGAATATACTTCGTGCCCGTCTCTTACCTGGTTATTCACGTCTATCATTTCTTGAAACAACCCGTATGTTTTATTTTCGCCAACATGTGAAAAAGGACCGTGGCCAATGTCATGGAGCAAGGCTGCAATTCTGGCTATCTGCTTGTATTTTTGAAATTCATCATAATTCCAATTGTCCTTGAGTTTTGATTTGGGCTGCCGCCAAATAGAGTCAAAAACCCGGCCTACAATGTGCATAACGCCAATACTATGACCAAAACGTGTATGTTCTGCCCCGTGATAGACTTTATAAGATGTCCCCAATTGCTTAATATTTCTTAGCCTTTGAAAAGGATCTGAGTCTATGAGCGACTTTTCTGCTAGGTTCAATGGAATTAACCCATGTATAGGGTCCCTAAATTCGTAATGGTAAGAAAGCATATCCTCTTGTGCAGCCATTAGCATCCTCCATTCAACAACGCCCTTTTTTCTTTTTACCTTAAGTTAATACTTTATTCTACAATTCATTGCTGTGAGCCTTCGGGGATTATGTCGAATTATGTCAAATTCGTAAAATTTATTTTATATTTGCTTTTGGAAGATAGATAACATGGTAATCACCTTTCTTAATGACAAATTTCACTTCTCCGTGGCCAACTTCAATATTTAGCTTTTTGTTAACAACTGCTTCCTGGGGTTCAAGTTTTTCAAACTTACCGGTCTGCAGTTTTAAGACCTTGTTTCTGCTGCTGTACAGTACCCTGGTAGCCCCGGTCAGCTTCATTGACAGACCTTTGATGTCAGGAGCCAGGCCTCGTAGGGGTAGGTCCTTGAAGATAATCTCCCTACCGGTATCTATAACATCCCGGTACCGGACTTTCCAGTTATAGGTGATTTTCTTTCGTGGTTTACTTACCTCCGTAAATCCCACTCTTGCTCTTTTGCTAAACTTACTGGCTAGAAACTGCAAATTAGAAAATATAAAGAGAAAAAAGGGGTAATTGGCTGTATCAATCTTGCTGCTGATGAATATCAGCAGACCTGCCAGAGCTATAATTACCCATATTTTTTCTACTCCGAAAACTTTTTGATCGCCAGGGAATATTACGGACACCAACATGGCACTGATCAGTACCATCACCAGTGCCGTCAATGCCAATTTCATGTCTACTTTGTATCCTCTTAATCCTTTAATAGGCAACGTAACCGATTGATCATAAAAGTCTTTGTACTGAGTATATTTACTCATTTCTTTACAGCCCCAACAAGCCCTTGCCCCATTCCATAAAGGCGTTTAAAACATCGGGGTATCTGACAAACATGGCTATTAGAGCACCGATAATACCTTCGGCAAAGGCACTGCCTTTTTTTCCGTCATTGTAAAGCTTAATTACCCTTACCGCTACAATAAGAAATAATACTAATCCCAGGAAATCACGAATGTTACTTTCGGCTGTTTCCGGGTCCCAAGCAGCGCCGAAAGTCATAGCTAATTTAGTTAAGAACATAGTTTATTACCTCCTTAAAAATTAATGGTTTCGATGGCATACTTGCCATTTTCGTATCGAACAAACATTTCAAAAGACAGATTAAACTCAAGCCCCGTATCCGGGTCCCTGGCTCTAACGTTTGCATAAACCAACCAAGGCATTTGCTCGCCGTAGACTTCGATCTGGTCTAATGACACAAACTCAAGATTGGTATTTAGCAAGACCGGTTCAGTCGCGGCGGAAAAGAAGTTGGATACATCACCCGTCTTATCCGCAACAAAATAGGTGCGAAAGAAAGATACAAGCATGGACTTCATGCTATCGGCAAGCTCCGCCGATGCTGCCGATGGGTAGGGCGGGTCTGCTTCTGATTTAGTGAACTCTCTTAAGGCCGGGTAGTGGATCACTCTATAACCCTTGGCGTCTTGTACTACCCATACGGTAGCTACATAATAATTTTCTTTTGTTTCCTCACGCTGTCGATTTTCTTCACCTGTAAGGTATTTTGTTTTTACCGTTAAAAGGATCTGGGCCTTAGAATACTCACTCTTAAGTTGTTGGACACTCAATAGTTTGGAAGATGCTTTCTGACTAAGTATTGTGTCCTGCGCCCGCCGCTGATCCTTCAAATTAGTAAATTGTACAATCGGAGCAAAGCCTTCACCTTGAGAATAAATAAAGTAGGCATCAAGAAAGGCACTGGCAAAGTTACCAGCACCCATTATTTCTGAATTATCTTCAACAGTCTGAGGTTGTAAAAATAAGTTTTGTATGGCGTAAATGCCCCCCAGCACAGCTAGGATCGCAATAGCAAAACCTAAAGTGCGTTTGTCCATATTATCATTCCCCCGTCAGCCAATTAAGGTCTTGCTCCGGTGGAGATTTATCATATTTCAACTCTGATTCTAGAGTATTATTTTGTTTTGTCTCTATCTGAACTCTTTTCATAGACTGATCATCCTCTTGTTTTTTACTTTTGCCTAGCAATGGCTTAAAAGCACTGAACCGGTTCTGCATTTGCTTGCCAAGAAATTCTACTGCTATCTTCTGAGGCGGAAACTGTTCAAAGTAATTGATATTAACTACCTGCTGCTCCGGAGTCAACCAGATCCGGCCAAAGATGCCCTTACTAACTATATCCTGAAAATATGCCGCGCCTACCTGGGGTTTATCTCCTGGAATACGGTCGGCTGTATTATTCCAAACTGATATCACTTTTTCCACCATGGCCGGTGAATGACTAACAAATAAGATACAAAAGTGCTTAACATCTTCCCCCCAAAAATTCTTTGCTGCCTTAATATATTTCTTAACCTGATCCTCCAAATTGGGAATAATCTCTTCCCCGGTTAGAACCTCCAAGTTAAAAATCATTCGCCCGGTATCTTCCTGTTGAAAACTGCCGTAACATAATGGCCTTACCGGAAAGGTCTTATTTTCTTCCTGGTCAAAGACAGCATATTTTTCGGCGGAACCCCTGGGGCCATACCATTCCAGCAACCCAGCGTTTTCTTCTTTGGACGTTTGTTGTATCAGTTCGGTCATGAATTGATTCGCAGTCAGCGTTTGCAGCATATTCTTGGTTGGGTCCTGCCAATCTTTCTTGTCGAAGTCCTCTCGTAAATGGTCGGCCGTATCCGCAGCTGTTTGAGCAGCCAGGTAATACGCTTTAGCAGACGGTGCAATAAATGGTACCGGTACCTGCTCAATGCTTTCTTTCATTCTTGATAGTGTTTTGTAGATATGATTGATGCTGTAATTTAGTGTAACTGCCAGTTGATGTGGTGTCATTGTCTCATAGCGATATAAGGCAGTTAATACTTTCCTAGCAGCTTCTCTATGTTTATCCACTATTTCACCCTCCTTTCGAACATAAAGTAGTCATATTCTCGTTTTAATTTAGTGAATGGGTTAGTCTTGTTTTGAGTCCAGTGGGGTAGCACGTAGACTATGCTGCCCATCTCTAGCGCGGCCATGACCTTCCAGAGCTGCACGCCTCCAACTTCTCCAATAATTTGTTGCCCATCCTTACCAATGGCGACAACATCATAGCGAATCCTTTCACTGAATAGTTCCCCAGGCAATTCATGGTCAACTTCAGTGCCATCATATGACTTAATAAATGACAATTTCATAAGCCTCTTTAAGAACAAGTGGTTAACCGATTCTCTGGGTTTGGCATTGAAGTACGCCCAGGCAGTTAACAATGACCATGTTTCTTTATTGATTACAAGATGACCGGGTTCAAACCTTACTTTGCCCGATTTAATCCAATATCCCATATACATTTGATCGGCACTTTGCAGCTCATATCGATTCCAATCATCCGCCAGCTGTAACGCCTTTTTCCAGCTTTGTGTTTGATTATCAGCCGGTGAGGCTTCTTTCACGATGCGAACATAATTGTGCAGCATCTTTGCCAGGTATTCTTTTGCCTGGCGGTTATTCATGCCGGTTGCTTGTAAAATGGCTTTTTTGATCTGTTGCACATTTGAGTTTATATGAGTCCGAAAGAACTGCTCGTTAATAATCTCTTCAAAAAACATGCCTACCGACAATCAAACCACCCCCTATCCCAACAGAAAATAGGCCATTATCAAAACTAGCCCCACTATTAAATACTCACCGGTACTACCGGTCTTAATCAGGCGTATTCCCCATTTTTTTCCATGAATTGGCCATAGCAGTGGTGCCCCATCAGTCGTAAAGCTGTCCATAAGTATGTGTGAGCCATATCCTAGGAGTAAGCATGCTATGAGCGTTGAATTATCCCCAAATATATAATACGCTGATCCCAGCAGCAACAAAAAGGCCGGGGTGTGTAACACGCCCCGGTGCGGGATAAAGGCTAAAGCCAGGACCCCTATGCCGACCCATAACAGGTAGTGGCTCTTTACAAATGTTGCCACAGCCACCAGTGCTGCGCCGACTAATACTCTGCCCGCATGATTATGCGTCTCCTTTGGGAATATAATTCGCGAAATAGTTGAACCTGGGTGATCAATATCAGGTAGCAATGATCCGGCCGCACCCAACACCATGCCCATGGGACCACCTATGGCTAGCCCCAGTGTTCCTCCAACTATGGCATGTGATGCACCGTTCACCTACGGACACCCCCTGCCCTACTGCTTTGTTGAGTTTCAAAAAGGGGCAGGTGCCAAAGTTTCTTAGCTTTTCTTAAAGCATGAACAACTAACGGTTGAATATTATTTCTCCAAGATGATGCTACATGAATCTTAGTCTTCACGTTAACCCCTCCCAACACTTTTCTCGGTTCTAACATTATCAACTTTGTACTGCTTCCGAAACTTTTTCAATTGATACCAATCCAAAAACGCTACTCCTATGCCAAAAAAAGCAGCTATTATGGCTGCCCCCAGTGCAATCTTTACACCCAAATATTTTCGCCTCCTCACGCCTTGGTGCCTGGGCCTGCCAAGGCAGCCCAGACGGGCACTCGGCCTGTCGGCCTCGTGCCCACCGGCGGCAGCGAACCTCACTTGCCTGTCCTTCCGGCCCTCCGCTTCGTCACTCGTCTGACTCGCTCCTCATAGCACTACGGGCCTACAGGACAGCCTGCGTTCGCTTCGCTGCCGCCTAAGTGGAATCCATATACAACATAAAACCTTATAATATCAAGCTTTACAGCCATTTTTGCCACCTTTGTATTTATCCATGTTTTCACCCTGTATTTGGTTCATTATTTAATTGTTATGGTGATGTATATTGCCACCCTTAAGCTTATCCATAGCTTAGTAGCAACTTCACTCTTGTTTTGCTCTTATATTTACCCTTATGATGCACTTCAAAACCGCACTGACTTTATCCACAATTACAGAATGTTTTTGCTCCGCATTTGTTTACTCGCTAGTGATGGAGTGGTTGCCATTTCGTCCAGGTATTCATAGTAATTTGTCAGCATACCGTCGCTGTAGTCTACTTTTACATTTGGATTCATGTGTTTGTCTTCAAATAATGGGGCCTGGAATTTTGTAACTTTCCGGCCACCGGTGGAGTACAAAAACCGCCCAGGATGTTCTTCCATTTTCGATGCTTCCGGGCTGCCTAAGACCAACATACTGGCCGGCGTATCACTCATTTGCCCTGAGACTCTTCCGCCGATATTGGTTTTAATCTGCCCTGTAATTACCTTGGCATCGGGACGTTGGGTAGCTGGGAGCAGGTGTATCCCTGTAGCTCGACAAAGCCTTGCAATGGTAGATAAACCTCGATCAACTACTTCAAAGAGTACTTTTTCTTCTTTTGGAGCACCAGTACTATCAGTGAGCTCTGCTAACTCATCTATTACGATGTAGCATCGTTTTAACGGCTCATCACCTTTTTGGTTCCATTCATCAATGTTTTTTACCCCGTTTTCTTTAAATAGAGCTATCCTGGCGTTGTGTTCAGTTATTAAATAGGTTAGTACTGCCATGGCTTTTTCGCGCTCCCAAACACAGTCAACCCCATGGGGCTCGAAGTTTTCAAACTCTATACCACCTTTAAAATCAATAGCCCACAAGTTTGCCTGTTGCTGCTCCATGGCCTGATAAGCGACACAACGGAGCTCTACAGACTTTCCTGACCCCGTTAAGCCAGCTATCAAAAGATGAGGCACCCTTTTAAAGTCATGTATAACCCGATTGCCTTCTACGTCAACCCCTAGCACAACCTGAGAACTTTTGACTCCCTTGACGAGCCCCGGACTATATTCAACCCTATCTGGAAGGTCCGATCCGCCAACTTTTATCCTAATGAAGCCGGTATTCTTTCTATATGGTTCAGGAGAGCCTAACTTCTTTTCCAATGTAGCTTCCAATGAAGGTAAAGCTTTTTTCCACTCACTTAATGGAATGCCTGGATTGCGAAATGTTATCAATATGCCATCATCTTCTAAGTACTTCTCATTCATAACTTGAGGATACTCGGGAAGCATTTTGTTTTCTTCTCCCGGAACTTTTCTTTTGCTATAAAGTCCCGCTCTCTCGAAGGCTATCTTGAATTTTTCGTGAAGCTTATTTTGCGATCCGCCTGTCCAGTATAAGAACAAAAGCACGCCTAATATAAAAACTAACTGAGCACCAGGATAAGGCAATATAGGTATCTCTCTTGTGTACAAAAAACCAACCACTTTGTGGCTGGTCATGTCACTAGCTACTAGGCTAATTTCCAATAATACGGAAAACAAAAATAAAAAGCCGACCCGGACCAAGAACTTCTTCCTCTCCTCTTGCTTGTAGTAGAGTTTTTTTATTCCTTGGCCAACATTAGAGAAAAAACTAGCCGTTCCCTGCTCCAATACTTTACCTGCCCGATCAGCCGCCTCATCAAACCTTTTGTCCAGATTACCGGCCACCTTATCACCATCCTTTTTACTAGGCATTAGAAGCCTGGTTAGATAATTTCATCATTTTTAGTTTGCTTTTCTCTTCAGTTTTTCTACAATCTTTCGCATATGGTTTTTAGCCTGGGATTGAGCCATAATCTTGTCTTGCTCTGTCTCTGCTTTGTCCCCCATCAAACCCATAAATTGGCTCACCTTCAATCCTAAAGCTTCTTGCATATCCTCATCGCTGCCTCCTTCACTTACTAGGTAATAGCAGAGTACGGAGTCCATCTGTCCCATGCGATGAGCCCTATCTTCCGCTTGGGAGTGAATGGCTGGCGACCAATCTAATTCACCAAAAACAACACAAGTGGCTTTTTGGAGGTTCATCCCTGCAGCAGCCCTTAAAGATATCATTAAAATATTGGTCTCATCATTCATAAAAAACTCTACGGCCGTGTCTTTTTGTTTACTGTTTTCCCGGCCGGTTACTTTGTGCGGGTTGAATTCCTTTAATTCGTCTAAATAAATATCAAAGACGGCGTGATGGTAAGCAAATAACAGCACCTTTTCACCAGCTTCCAAGAGCATTTTAACGAACGTGGCCACATATTTCGCCTTTGCTATTCCAGTAGCTTGACGGCTTGTATTGACTATTTCGTTTTCCAACCTACCGCGTTTAAATGTGCTGTTAGCACCGTCAATTAATCCGGCTTTTTCCACTGCGCTCTGAATTAATTCGTCATACTTTCCTTCGTCAAAGTCAACGGTTTGAACTACCCTACGTTTAGGGGGTAGATCTTTTAACACTTGGGCTTTTGTTCTCCTTAGCAACAGTCCCTCCCGTTTCAAGTAATCTCCTAACAGTCCAGGATCTTTAACTAGGTCATTACCATATCCATAACACCATTCTCTGGTAAAGCTATCCCAGTCGCCAAGGCAATGATATTCTAGTATGTTCATTACATTCCATATCTCGCCTCCGCGGTTATAAATTGGAGTTCCGGACAAGCCAATTACGTTCTCCGTGCTCTCAGCAACCAAGGACGCTGCGCTATATTTTTCGGTACCCCTACGCCTTAACTCTTGGATCTCGTCAAAAATTACCGCCTTAAATCGATAATCCGGCAGTATTGTTTTCCATCCTCTCAATAATAGGTAGTGAATGAGATAAATGTTTGCTGCCGGCAAATCATAAGGTCGTAATCCTTTAATTGTATGAACCGTATCCCCAGGACGACCGAACAATGATACATTTCCCCCTTTAGGTACCGGTGGCTTTAAAAAACGGTTTATCTCTTTTCGCCAGTTCGTTAAAAGATGCGGCGGTACCACTATTAAGGCTGGGTAACTTCCGATCGCAGCAATAAACGCTAATGCCTGAACCGTTTTGCCTAGACCCATTTCATCTGCTAAAATAGCTCTACTATTATGCAACAAAAAAGAAAGCCCCTCCTGTTGAAAAGGTTTCAACTCACACTTGAAAGTACTTGGTGAAGGAGAAACCCGTTTAGGCTTTCGACTGATCTCGTTTATTATTCTATAATGGTTTCTTGCCTCTTTCAGCTCTCTCTCCCAAAGTGCCGGCTGTTCAATCTTAAGGGGATACCTCTGCATTAGCCAGTTAAGATCTCCGTTGGTTCGCCGATTGTTCTTGAATTTGGCAATTCCTTGTCCCCTGCCGCTGGATCCTGGGAAGAGTTTCTTAGCCATCATCACCACACAGGGTTCGCCCCGGATCACCCAGGAGTCGGTTGCTTTCTCATATGTTAAAGTGCCATAATAATAATCCGCTGTAGTTTGTTGTTCTAGATAAATAGGTACGCTAGTCATTTCCCCCTCCCACCTTATCTTCTAAGTCATGTCCCTTTACAGGGCAATTCCCCAAAGCTTGTTTAGTTGCAGGCAATAACAGGGTTTACCATTGATGACTTTTGGAACTTCCGCTTTTCTTTCGACAACCACCACCAATGCTGATATAACCGAACATGATGCGTATCGTTTCAATTGTAGCAAAAGATTAGCCCCGTACGGTTTACCCTTTTTTATTTCAATACCAATCCCTCCACCAATCAGAAAATCTATCCTTTTTCGTGGCGCAAGCTTGTATTCTTTCTGAAAAGGTATGTTAGCATTTTTAAGTACCTCGGCAACTGCGTCCTGCAGTTGGTATTCTTCCTCGACAACATTAATACGTAGATGTTCCAACGAATTTATTACTCGGCCCAGTGGTACTGCCTGCTGGTCAACTAGCATGCTCTGTTCCATTCATTTGCCCTCCCAACAATAGTTTGAAATCAAAAGCTTCTGTAGGCTTCCTCTGCCTGATCTTCAGTTATAAAATCCATCTCAGACTTCATAGTTGCTTCCAGCTTCCTGATTTGGTCCTCACTAAACCCTAACCTCTTAGCAGCCAATATCATATAGCCAATCGCAGCTGAATTATTCACATCGCTTCACCTCCGGAAAGATAGTCCATTACGTCGGTATAAAGAATTTAACTCTGTTCCACAATTTGAGCAGGTAGTAATCTTGGTTAGTTGCCAATTGGTTTCTATATAGAATTCTGGGTAACAATACTATCCATCACAACACATCTGAATAAAGATCTTCGATCCACAATCGCACCGCACATTTCACCAACCTTCCTCATGTTCACACCTCTCCTGACATGCAAAAAATCCCGCCATTCGGCGGGATAATAAATTCTGGTGGGCGATGCTGGATTTGAACCAGCGACCCCTTGCATGTCAAGCAAGTACTCTAGCCCCTGAGCTAATCGCCCTATTGTCAATTATCAGTAGAAACATTTCTCTGCAATTCTATGCAATGTGGTTTCACACTATCGGTTCTACCACTGAGTTAATCGCCCACACTGCCCAGTTTAGTATTCAACTGGGCTACTAGTTAAATAAAATTCTTATTTTTAGTTATAGACTTCTCTGCCAGCTCACTTATATAACTACCTGAGCTGCCATCCTAACTTTTACGTTTATTTTTTAAACCTGTAAAAGATATTATGACCGAAAAGATATCAAATGTCAAGATTGGCCCGTTGTTATTTTTTAGTAATGAGTATAAAGATTACCATAGGGTCTGGTATTATAAGGGATTAGCTTGGTAAATTTGGTTTTTAGTATCTCGTCAGCCTTGTAACCAAAGTAATGGGCAAAATCCTTAACATAAGAAGATAGCAGTT
>Ga0209347_1003218_pt1 | contig 19563 bp, 15 predicted proteins | sample AutmiccommuBRH23_FD_187382 | JGI IMG/M metagenome (GOLD analysis project Ga0209347, IMG submission 187382) | Deep subsurface microbial communities from Mt. Terri, Switzerland - Autotrophic microbial communities BRH/23 (SPAdes) (version 2) | ecosystem: Environmental > Aquatic > Deep subsurface >...
TACGTGTACCGGGCGTGGCCCATCACCAGCAGGACCAGGCACGGGTCGGCCGTGTTCACGGGCGTCTGCCAACTGATCGTCATCACGTTGGCTTTGGCCAGGGTCCCGCCCGTCACGAGCACAACACAACCGGGCTCGATGACCCACTTGGACTGATTCAGAGGGATTCCGCGTTTCATCGATTCTTCTCCCGCAGTCAGGGTTCGGGCCCGCCTCCTGTCCGGCGGGCATCCATGCACGACATTGTAGGGCCTCTGTCCAATCCGGTCAAATGCGCAGATGTCCGTTCTTGCCATGTGTCGCACGGTTTCATAAACTGGCTCGCATGACGTATTTGTTGCTCTTTCCGCTCGGTTTGGCCATCGGCACGCTCGGCACCCTCATCGGCGCCGGCGGCGGATTCCTCCTCATGCCCATTTTGATGTTGGCCTACCCTGACATGGAGCCCGCCACCATGACGGCCATCTCGTTGGCCGTGATCTTTTTCAACGCGGCCAGCGGGACCTGGTCGTATACCCGGATGAAGCGTGTGGACTTCAAGTCAGGCGTGTTGTTCCTGGTGCCGGGCGTTCCCGGCGCGATCACGGGCGCCTACGTCATTCACATGGTGCCCCGCGGCGCGTTCAACCTGGTTTTCGGCGTGTTCCTGCTTCTCGGCGGGGTCTCCATCTTCATCCGCAGCTTCTTCAGTCCCGCACCCAAACCCCGGCTCGGGGCCACATTCCACCGCTCGCTCATCGACGCCGAGGGCGTGCGGCACACCTACGCATACAATCTCCCTTTGGGCATGGCCCTGAGCTTCGTCGTGGGGATGGCATCGACCATGCTCGGAATCGGCGGCGGCATCATTCACGTCCCGGCCATGGTGAACCTGCTGGATTTCCCCGTACACATCGCCACCGCCACGAGCCATCTCATCCTGGCGATAATGTCGCTGACCGCCACGGTAATGCACCTGCTCGAGGGAACGCTGGGACGGGAGGAGTTGCCTCGTGTGCTGGCCATTGCGGCCGGAGCGGTCGTCGGAGCGCAGATCGGCGCGCGGTTGTCCAGACGCATTCACGGGCGATGGATCATGCGGAGCCTGGCCGCAGCCCTCGGATTAGTCGGCGTACGCATCCTGATCCTGGCCTTTACGCAGGGATGATGGTCCGGGGGATCAGCCGAACAGCTCGTTGAATTTCTCCTGGATGTCCGGGTGCTCGCAGAGGGTCTGGCCGATCAGGACCGCCCGCACGCCGATGGATTTGAGCTTCCGCACGTCCTCGCGGGTCTTGATGCCGCTCTCGGAGACCAGCTCGACGTCCTCATCCAACAGGCTCATCAGCCGGGCGGTCGTCCGCAGGTCCACCTGCATCGTGGCCAGATTGCGGTTGTTGATCCCCAGCACGCTGTAGCCCTTCTTCGGGAACCCGATCATGCTGCGAACGGCCAGCAGGGAGTCGGCTTCATGGACCTCCAGCAGCACGGTCATGCCCAACTCGCCCACGGCGATCATCAGGTCCATCAGGTTGCCCGGCGTCAATGCCTCGGCGATCAGCAGGACCGCATCGGCCCCGGCCGCCCGCGACTCGTACACCTGCCAGACATCGACAATGAAATCCTTCCGCAGGACCGGCAACGACACCGCCTGCTTGACCTGCTCGACGTATTCGAGCTTGCCCTGGAAGTACTTCTCGTCGGTCAGAACGCTGATGGCGTCGGCCCCGCACTTCTCGTAGGTCCGGGCGATCTCCACGGGGTCGAAATCCGGCCGGATCAGCCCGGCCGAAGGCGACGCCTTCTTGACCTCGGCAATCACGTTGATGCCGCGCAGGTTCCGCTTGGTGACCGCCGTGAAGAAGTTCCGGCACCTCGGCAGAGCCGCGATCCGCTCCTGAAGCTGCTCCAGACTCGTTTGCGACTTCCGCTGGCGCACTTCTTCCCGCTTGTCGGCGACGATCTTATCCAGAATGTTGGCCAAAACGATCTACCTTTACGTGTAATTGTTGAAAATCAACAATCACAAAATCGAAAATCAACCTTCCTCCTGCGCTCCAAGCTGATTGGCCACGCTGACGAATCCCATCCGCAGGTCGCTCAGCGTGCTCTTGAGCATCTGCTCTTCCTGCGGGCTCAGGTTCCCCTTGGTCTTCTCCGCCAGAGTCTCGAGCATATCGATGTTGTAGCGGGCCATCTCCAGGTCCGGCTCGTGCTCCTCCTCGCCGCGAACGCGAATCAGACCCAGGGCGAACAGGGCCTGCGTCGTGAGCATGCTGACCAGCGCTGGGAAGTTCCCCTGGGGCAGCGGTCCGCCGGCCTCCGCTTGCGGTTCCTCGGCCGCCTGTTTGGCCTTCTCCTCCTGCTCCTTGGCAAGCAGGGCCTCTTTCTCCCGCTGCGCCTGCTGCTTCCAGTCCTCGTCGATGATGATTTTCTTTTCGTCTGCCATGTCATCTTCCCCTGTAATGTTTCATACTCCGGTCGATATCCCGTTTCTGCGCCCGCTCGGTGATGCTCTTTCGCTTGTCGTACTGTCTCTTGCCGTGGGCCAGGGCCAACTCGACCTTGGCCATCCCGCGACTGCCGAAGTACAGCCGCAAGGGCACCAGTGTGAAGCCCCGCTGCTCGAGCTTGGTCCAGATCCTGTGCAGCTCGGCCCGGTGCAGCAGGAGCTTTCTCTTGCGGCTCGGGTCGTGGTTCATGTTGCCGGCCTGCAGGTACGGTGCGATCTTGGCCCCCACCAGCCAGCATTCGTTCTCCTGCATCTTGGCATACGAGCCCGTCAAATCGGCCGGAGCGGACCGCAGCGATTTCACTTCGCTGCCGCGCAGCTCGATCCCGGCCTCGTACTTCTCTACGAATTCGAAGTCATGGTAGGCCTTCTTATTCACCGCCACCGGCGTTTGTTTCTCTTTATCGGACTGGTTTTTCGCCATTCGGGCCATGATAGCCGCAGGGGACCGGTTTTGCAAGAAACACCCGCCATGACCCTCGTTGCCATGTATTCTCTCAGCATCCTCCTTGATTCTGTCGATACCATAGTAGAGAATCGGGTCTTGCCGGAGGACAGGAGGTCCGAGAAATCGCGAGGGCAACGGGCACAGGGCGAGAAGACAGGACCTATTTCCTGTCTGCGTAGGGACTGAGAAACAAACATGGCATCGTGAACTTTGGTGGCGGAGGAAACATCATGCGAGAGTTGCTTCGGAGCATCGTAATTGTGGCGGTCGTCTGCGGCTGGATCCAGACAGAACTCGTTCGGGCGGACGAAATCCCTGTGATCTCCCCGGTTCCGAGCCTGTTGCTTCGGGTGGACGTGCCGTTCACCTATGACGTGGAAGCCACCGGCGATCCGGCTCCGACGTTCTCGTTGTCCATGGCCCCGAGCGGGATGACGATCGATAGCACGACGGGAGTGATCACATGGACTCCCACCTCCAAGCAGACTGGCTGGGAGAATGTGGCAGTCCGAGCGACCAACTCTGCCGGAACCGCTGAGCAGGTGTTATATCTGCAAGTGTTGAGTCGCGACGCGGAGCTTCCCGTCCTCGAACTGGTTCCCGATCAGACTTTCAGAGCCAACACAGGCACCTGGACCTATACTCTGAAGGCGACCGGCACGCCGACTCCGAGGTATTCTCTGAGCGGCGCCCAGGTCCCCCTTATGCAAGTCAATGGGGTGACAGGTGTGGTCTCATGGAAGCCGGCCCCATGGAATTCCGGCAAGTACACTGTGACCGTGGCTGCAAGCAACTTCTGGGGGCATGACACCCAGACCTTTACCATCACCGTGCTGCCGGCTCTGTTCACGGTCCAAGTCTCGTCCACGGAGGGCGGAAGCGTGACGAAGCCCGGAGAAGGGACGTTTCAGTATGAATACGGTCAATACGTGGACGTGGAGCAAACGGCCGACGAGGGCTACGTATTTGTCAAGTGGAGCGGAACGGCTATAGACAGCGCCAATTTCGAGGCCGCCATGCTGCCAACTCAGACGATTTGCGTAGCGGACAATTGCACTGTGGTGGCGAACTTCCGCGCCAGCAGCGGGGCGACACGCACCTTGACGGTGTCTGCAAGCGACGGAGGCGAGGTGTGGAAGCCGGGAGAGGGTGGCTTCTCCTGCACTGACGGCACAACCGTGCTCCTGCTCGCCGCACACGATCCCGGCTGGGAGTTCCTCAAGTGGACGGGTTCGGCCGTGGATGCGGGCAAAGTAGCCAATCCGATGGATGGCTATACGAGCGTTGTCATGGACGGCAACTACACGCTCCATGCCAATTTCGTCCCTCACGGATCGGTCCCTCAGTATCGCTTCACTATCCTCACGACTATGGGAGGAGAAACCTATCCTGCCATGGGTCAGCATCTGGTCTATGAAGGTGTCGAGCTGGAGGTGCATGCACTCCCGATGGACGGGTATCGATTCTCCCACTGGACCGGGACGGCCGTGGATGCCGGGAAACTGGCGGACCCTGCATACGCCGACAACACACTGATCATGGATGCGGATTATACGTTGACGGCGCACTTCGAGGTCGGCTCCGCTCCACGATATACATTGACTGTATCTTCGGGCGACGGCGGGCATGTTCTGAGCCCGGGCGAGGGGGGCTTCCAGTACGATGAAGGCGCCAGTATCCCCATCCGCGCGCTGGCGGACAGCGGCTATCGCTTCGTGGGCTGGAGTGGCTCGGCCGTCGACGCCGGCAAGGTGGCCAATCCTGCCTTCGACAGCACGACGGTCCGTATGTCGGCGGATTTCACGCTCGTCGCAAGCTTCCAACCCTCGGCAGGTCCTGCCATGTTAATGCTCAGTTCGACCAACGGCGGAGAGGTGTCCATGCCGGGAGAAGGCGTGTTTTCCTGCCTTGATGGCGAGGATGTGGCGATCGACGCACAAGCAAGTGCGGGATACCAGTTCTCACGATGGACGGGCACGGCCGTAGACGCCGGCAAGGTTGCCAACCCTGCATCCGCAAGCACTTATGTGACGATGGATGGCGACCACAGCCTCTGTGCGAATTTTGCCCCGACCGGACAGGGCTCCATCTCCGTGTCGGTCGTGACCCCCAATGGCGGCGAGCGCCTGACCCCGGGCAGCACCATTCCCGTGACCTGGCAGACCCAGGGGATTCTGACGTACCTCAATATCGAGTTGTCCGTCGATGGCGGATCGACATGGACACAGATCCTCTATCACAGCGGCGCCGGCAGCTCCTTTGACTGGGCGGTTCCTGCGGCTGATTCCGAGAGATGTTTGATCCGGGTCAGCGACCCCGAGAATCCAAGCGTCTCCGACACGAGCGACGCTCCGTTCAGCATCCGTACTGTGGCAAGCCGCATCTGGTATGTGGATGCCGCGGCCGCAGGCCGGGCCGATGGCACGAGTTGGGCCGATGCCTTCATCTGCCTGCAGGATGCTCTGAGCCGGGCCCTGGACGGCGACAGCGTCCTGCTCGCCGAAGGGGTCTACTCGCCTGACCTGGGTGAGGGCTGGGACGTGGGGGATCGGACCGCAACCTTCCAGCTTGGGAACGGGGTGGCCCTCTATGGCGGTTTCCCGGCCGGAGGAGGGGAGTGGCTGCGGCGCAATCCTGCCGTCCACAGAAGCATTCTCAGCGGAGACATCGGCACTCTCGGGGTGGCGACCGACAACTCCTACCACATCGTCACTGCCGGCAAGGTCACAAAGACGGCCGTCCTGGATGGATGCACAGTCAGCGACGGCTATGCCGACGGCGCCGATCCATACGACAGAGGCGCGGGCTTGTACAGCCTGTCGGGCAGTCCGCAAATCCGAAACTGCACGTTCGTGCGGAACGCCGCCCCCGCGGGTTATGGTGGCGGCGCGTGCAATACGGCGGGCGGCGCCACGTTCATCAACTGCGTGTTCACGGGCAACACGGCCGGCAACTGCGGCGGCGGCCTGTACGTCGAGCGAGGGGCCGTGACGCTGATCAACTGCACCTTGACGGCCAACCAGGGTCTCTGGCGGGGCGGCGGCGTATTCACCTTCGGGGGCACCGTCACAATCGCCAATAGCATCCTCTGGGGCAATGGGCGTCAGAATGGATTCCGATATGACGAAGGGGCCCAAGCCTCCGGCGACCTGCAACCCGCGATGGACCACTGCTGCGTGCAAGGCTGGACCGGTTCGATTGCGGGGGAGGGCTGCTCGGCCCGTGATCCGCTGTTCGTGAATGCGGCAGGCCCGGATAACGTCGTCGGGACGCTGGACGATGATTTGCGTCTGTTGCCGGGCTCATCCTGTATCGATGCGGGCGCCACTGCGGCTCTTCCGCCCGGCATCACCACGGACTTGCAGGGAAGATCGCGAACCCACGATCACAGTGTGGACATCGGCGCCTACGAGTTTCACGGGGATGACTGAAAGGGAACCGTCTGGGGTCGTACTCCTTCGATGCTTTCTGTGAGCAAGAGAACTGCGTCAGCATGGACACGCCACGCCAGGAATTATCCGGCAATGGTTTGTCTCGACCCCCGACTATCGTGTATAGTTGACGTGGTCGTATGCTCGAACTACAGGAAAACATAGCGAAGGTCCAATCCGCGACGGGGTCGCTGCGCCGCAACCTCGTCGACAACGCGGCCCGCGAGTATTTCACAACTCTGGATATGATCGGCAGTCCGACGGGCGGCGATTTCACCGCCGCCGAGAGCCGGGCCAACGCCGTGCTCAAGCAGGAGTTGCTCTCGGCTAATTCCGTCGCCTTGGTGAATGGTGGAACCCGCCTCGATGACGACGGCCTGGCCCTGGTCGCTCTGAGCTTCGATACGATCGCCCGGCCGGTGCGTGTGCCTGGGCCGGCCGCGGGGGCAGAGGCCAAACCGGTCACCCTGGCTTTGGCGGGAGCGGCCGGAGCTATCGGCGGCATGATGCTTGGAGCGGCCCTGATGCGATTGGCGTTCGATATGCGCGATCTCGGGCTCGTACTGGGCGGGTCGATCGGGGCGTTTCTGGCCGTGCTGGTGATGCATGGACTGACTCGGGCACGATTCCTCACGAAGATCCTGCCCTGGCTGTTCGTGCGCCCCAAGGCCATGCGGGGCGCGTTCCGCAGCGAGCACGAGAAGGCCGTGCGGGCGGCTATCGAGCAGTGGGTGGACTGGGCGATTCCGATGCTGGCGGTTCTGTGCATGAGCCGGGCCGGGCTGCCGGAATCGAAGACCGACAAGGACAAGGCCCTGCGACGGCTGGGCAAGCTCATCTACTCGCTCCATCAGGCTCCGGCGGCGTCGCTGCCGGTGGTGGCTCATGAGTTGATTCAGGAGGCCAAGAACAGCGGCTTCGAAGGGCTCGAGGGCCAGCCGGTGTTCCTGGAGGCCGGCCGGGAGGAGAAAGAAATTCTAACCTGGAGTCCGGACCTCGTGGGCCGATACGAGACCTTCGGCCACATCACCGAGGGCGACCGCGTAACGGTGGAGCGTCCGGCCGTGGTGTTTGGCGGCCAGATCGTCCAGCGCGGCCTGGTCAGAAAGGTCCGGGACAGGGCTTAGTAGCACGGGCATCTTGCCCGTGAAGGGTCCCCAAACGCATTCTTTCGCGTTTGGGGTGCCCAGTAGCATGGGCATCTTGCCCATGGCTCTTGACTCTTAGAAGTATTCACGGGCAAGATGCCCGTGCTACGATACGAGTCGCGCAGCTATTGGATAAAGGACAAGTGACGGAACTTCGAAACATTCTGGCCATCGACTTCGGAACGACGAACACGTACTTCAGCAAGTGTCCGGCGGATCAGATTTCGCCCGTCGGGGTCGATTTCGGCACCGGCCGGGACGGCCTGCCCACGGCCATCCTCTATCGCGGCGACCGCGAGCCGCTCGTGGGCGAGCCCGCGCTGCACGAGTACGGCGAGGCCTCCACCGAGGAACGTCAAGGATACCGGCTCCGCACGCAGTTCAAGCCGGACATCGTCTCCAGCCAGGAGGCGGCGCGGGCCGCGACCGATTTCCTCCGCGTCGTGGTCGGGCAGGCCCAGCGCCAGCACATTGCCCTGGACCCGGCCAAGCACGACGTGATCTTCGGCGTCCCGAGCGAGGCGCACGGCGCGTATCGCAGCCGGATTGCGCAGATCGCCCAGGACGCCGGCTACGGTGACGTCCGGCTGGTGGACGAGCCCAAAGGGGCCCTGCTGCACCACCTCTGGCATAAGGATTTCTCCCCGGAAGAGGCACGGCACGGCATCCTCGTCATCGACTTCGGCGGCGGCACGTGCGACTTCGCACTCCTCCAGAGCCTCCAGGTGACCCACTCCTGGGGCGACATGGAGCTCGGCGGCCGATTGTTCGACGATCTGTTCTTCCAGTGGCTCCTGGAGCAGAACCCCGGGGCCCTCAAGGCCATGGAGAAGGCGGGCGACACGTATTACGTGCATTCGTACTTGTGCCGGGAGGTCAAAGAATTCTTCTCGCTGACGATGGCCCGGGACCGCTCGGAGAAAGTGAACAAATCCGTGGGCCGCTACGGCAGTCTGCGGGGCATGGACTGGGCCGGCTTCCTGGAGCGGGCCGAGCGATATCTGCCGAGCCCGACGTTCGTGCTCCACATGGAGAGCATGTGTGTGCGGGCGGATAAGATTCTTCAGAGGCAGAGGTCGATGGACCTGATCGACTGGTTCCGCACGACGCTCTCGCACGGGCTGGCGGAAAAGGGCGTCGCCACCGACCAGATCAGCCAGGTGATTCTGGCGGGCGGCAGCAGTCAATGGCCGTTCGTGTCGGACGTCGTGACCGAGACGCTCGGGATCGGGCGGTCGCGCCTGATGCGAAGCGACCGGCCGTATGCGGTCATCTCCCAGGGCCTGGCCATCCTGCCGGCGTTGCAGCGGAGCTTCGAGGAGACGCGAGAAAAGCTCCGCCGGGATCTGCCTCGATTTTGCCGAGTGCAGGTCCGGCCGCTGGTGGAGCGCGTGACGGACAGCTACGTCGCCGGCGTCGCGGCCGACGTGACGTCGGAACTGTTCGACAGGACGATCCGGCCGATCGTCGAGGAGTTCCGCGAGAAAGGCGGATCCGTCAAAGTGCTGCGAGATTCCATCGCCGCACAGGTCAAGGCGAACGAAAGCCGGTTCCGGGCGATTATCGAAAAGAGGATGCACACGCTTCGGCGGGGCCTGCCGGGCGAGCTCAACGAGCTGTTGCGGGACTGGTTCGAGTCCTACGGCCTGAGCGTCGGCGAGCGGCCTATCGACGAGGCGCAGCGGGTGGCGGTGGGGCAGGAATTCGTGCAGCCGGACACGCCGGACCTCTACGGCGGCATCATGGACACCGTCGGCTGGTTCGTCGTGGCGCTGGCGGCCACGGTCGGCGCCTCGGTCAGCGGCGGCGGCGGACTGGCCCTGCTGGCGGCGGGCCCAGCCGGGTGGATCGCCGGCGCGGTCATCGGCGCGATCGTGACGTTCCTGGCTGTTCGCTACGGCATGACACGGGCCAAGGAGCTTGCAAACACCTGGAACGCCCCAGCCTGGATCGTCAAGAATGTCCTGTTGCCCTCGCGAATCGCCAAGATGCGGGGGGACTTTCAGGCGAGGCTGCAAGAAACCCTGCAGCGGGAGACTCGGGCCCTCCAGGATGAGCTGGAATCCCGAATCCGCCAGGTCACCGAAAAGCAGATCGAGGGCCTCTCCGAAGTCGCCCAGTTGTGACCCCGGGCGACGCTCTCACAGGGCCTTGCGACGCCGCATCCAGCCGACTGCTCCGGCACCCAGGCCGGCCAGCAGAAGGGCTCCGGGGGCGGGGACGGCGCTGGCGTCCGTCGTGTACGTCGCCAGGTAGATCTCCCAGTCGTTCCCGTCCCAGTGCTCCCAGGCGATGTTCATCTCCGAGATCGCCGGGTAGCAGTCGTCCAGGCCGTTGAAGGTGATGCGGCCGAGAAAATTCGTGAAGATCTCGCTGTCGGCGGACCCCCAGCCTTCCCAGACGATGTTCTCGCCGGAGATGGAGGCATTGGCGTCGTTCCGGTTGTTGAACGTCAGCCGGCCGGCGAAATTGGTGATGATCTCGGCGTCGGAAGCGCCCCAGCGCTCCCATACGACGTTCTCGCCCGAGATGGCGGGCCATATGTCATCGGCGCCGTTGTCGGTCAGTCGGCCGGCGAAGTTGCTGAAGATCTCCCAATCATCGCCGTCCCAGTGCTGCCAGACGACGTTCGTGCCTGAAATGGCGGGGCGGGTGTCATTTTTGGCGTTGTCGGTCAGGCGACCCGCGAAATTGCTGGCAATCTCCCAGTCATCGCCGGTCCAGTGCTGCCAGACGACATTCGTGCCCGAGATGGCGGGGTTGCGATCGCTCCTGGCGTTGTCGGTCAGCCGCCCGGCGAAGTTGCTGAAGATCTCCCAGTCCGAGGCTGTCTGGCGTTCCCAGACGACGTTCGTGCCCGAAATAGCGGGGGCCTTATCGTCCCTGTTGTTATTGGTCAGGACCCCGGCGAAGTTGCTGTGGATCTCCCAGTCGGAGCCATCCCAGGCGGACCAGACCACATTCGTCCCCGAGATGGCGGGGTCGTGATCGTCGTAATCGTTGTCCGTGAGCGGGTTTATGGTCCAGCCCGCAGCCGCGGTGCTGCACATCAGGATGTTGGCCAATACCAAGACTGCAATCGATGCACAAAGCCCCCCGCAACTCCCCATCCATACTCTCTTCATCTGGTTATCCTCCGAACCACATTGGACCTGCCGCTACGCACCCATGCCCGGATCCGGCGTCCACCCAAGCCAGCCCGATTCAATGCGATCCAGGCACACGATCTGAAGATTGAATCAGGACCATTATAGAAAATGGGTGGCCGACCCGTCAAGGGGCCATATTTCCCATATTAACCACCTACAGAGAACAGGGCTTCGCCTGAATCGTGAAAGCAGTTGCAACCGCCGCGGTCACCAAAACGGCAAAGCAGGAAAGGACCATCAAGTCCTTCCCTGCTCCGTAGGAACAATGTCGTGTTGTCGGTCCGTTGCACTTGGTGTTACAGGCTCCGGCGGCGCCGCAGCCAGCCAACCAGACCCGCACCGATGCTGCCGAGCAGGATCGCCCCCGGCGCCGGGACGGCCGCCGGCAACAGGCCCGTGCGGACGTTGTCGATGGCGATGACGTCATCAGCAAATCCATTCTGCCAGACGGTGAACCAGACGTAACTGTTGTTGCCGAGATACTGCGATTCGCCCAGATGGCTTCCCGCCGGGAACTGCGCCAGACGGGTGTCAGTGCCCAGCGAGTTGCCGAGCGAATCGTAGACCGTCAGATCCATGTTGATCAGGTCGGTTGGGCTCGCACCCTTGCGCCAGGCCATTTCGAAGGAGTACCATCCCGCGTTGGCGATTGAGGTCAGGGTCGCGCCGTTGATTGCCTGGACGGCTACGGCCGAGCCATTGCCGGTGAGTCGGAAGTTGCCCTCAGCGGCATAGAGGCTGCTGCCGTCCACGTCGCGGGGCGCCATGTCGATCCAAAAGCCGGCGCCGGACCAGGTGGGATCGATGTACACATCGACCGCCTGGTAGAAGTCCCCCTGGTAGGTGGAATCAGGTCCGCCGAAGTAGCTGTAGCCCGCGGCGCCGTAGCCGGCCATGTAGGCGTCGTGAACATTTGCCAGTTCGGCATGATGACCACCGCCAGCCGAGTTGACGCCCAGGACGCCGCCGCCCGAGCCCACCCGGCCCGACGTGGCGCCTCCATCATAGAAAGTCCAGTCGCCCGTGTCCGTCTCAAAACCCTGGAATGAGCTCGCCGCGGAAACGGAACCCGTCAGGAGCGCCACCAAACCCAGACATGCCACCCAATGTCTCATTTCTTCTCCTTTTCTATTTCTTGATCTTCTCTCACCCTCGTCTTGCCAATCAGCGCGGATTGTGCGGAAGCAAGACGGGACGTTGTGATGTGACAAGACAGCCCCCCACGCACCTTCATGGCCGGATAGACCACCACACTGTAATCATTGTGCTCACCGATGCCATTTGGCTGCGAGCCAACCCCCAAGTGTCGTCATTATACAAAATAGGCAGGGTTCATGTCAAGCGAATTGTTCCCCCACATTAACACTCGTGTATAGCCGGTCTTGAGACGGAGCGGCAGGCTGGATTCCGTTGAGGCTCACTGCGGGGCAATGTCTCACCTGCATCGGCTGAGTAATTGCGCCCCATGGATTGGGAATTGTGCCGATGGGATTCGTCCGGCCCTGCGAGTATTCTGCGCGTCTGCGGGGAAACGTCTCGTAAAATCGGGCAGGTGTGACCTGCTCCGCGAGGCGAACGTAAATCGGCCAAACCCGGCCGCTATGTGATCTGCATGACGTGTTCTATGAACCAGGGAGGATTCTATGAAAGCGGTCGTTTATCACGATGTCGGCGATATTCGTCTGGATGATGTTCCGGAGCCCACGATCCAGGACCCCAACGATGCCCTGGTGCGGATCACCGGGTCGGCCATCTGCGGCACGGACCTGCACATGATCCGCGGCACAATGCCGGGCATGGAGGAAGGCACGGTCCTCGGGCATGAGGCCGTGGGGATCGTCGAGGAGGTGGGCTCGAACGTACGCAACTTCAAGCCGGGCGATCGAGTGGTCATCCCCTCAACCATCGCCTGCGGGTACTGCTCGTACTGCCGGGCGGGGTATTTCTCTCAGTGCGACAACGCCAACCCCAACGGACCTCAAGCCGGAACCGCCTTCTTCGGCGGGCCGAAAGCGACCGGCTCTTTCGACGGCCTCCAGGCGGAGATGGCGCGCGTGCCATTCGCCAACGTCGGGCTCGTCAAGGTTCCGGATTCGGTCACGGATGAGCAGGCCCTGATGCTCTCCGACATCTTCCCGACCGGCTACTTCGGCGCCGACATGGCCCACATCCACCCCGGCCACACGGTCTCGGTCTTCGGCTGCGGACCCGTCGGTCAGTTCGCCATCATCAGCGCCTTCTTGATGGGGGCCGGCAGAGTGCTCGCGGTCGATTGTATCGAGTCCCGGCTCGATCGGGCTCGCGACAACGGCGCCGAGGTCATCAACTTCGAGCAGGAGAACGCGGTCGATACGATCATGGACCTGACGGGCGGAATCGGGACCGACCGAGCGATCGACGCCGTCGGAGTCGATGCGATGCACGCCCACAGCACGCCGGCCACCGCCATTTCCGAGCAGCAGCAGCGGCAATTCCAGGAGGAGGTCCAGGAAGTCGCGCCGGAACGCTTCGCGGGGGAAAAAGTGGGCAAACGCTGGCATCCCGGCGACGCGCCCTCGCAGGTCCTGCAATGGGCGGTGCAGTCGATCGCCAAGGCCGGCACGATCTCGATCATCGGCGTCTACCCGCAGAGCATGCGGTTCTTCCCCATCGGCCAGGCCATGAACAAGAACCTCACGATCCGTTCGGGCAACTGCCCCCACCGCCGGTACATTCCGGAGTTGATGGAACTCGTCGCCGGGGGAGCGGTCCAGCCCGAGACGATCATCACCCAGGAGCAGCCGATCGCCTCGGCCATCGACGCCTACCGGATGTTCGATCAGCACAAAGCCGGCTGGATGAAGGTCGAGTTGAGACCATGAGAAAGAGAGTGTGAAGTGTTGAGTTTGAAGTGTGAAGTTCGGAGGCAGAGCCATCCCGCTTCACACTTCAAACTTCCGAAGTGAAACTGTCTTCGATTCAGACTATTCTACCGCGCTGCGTTCAAGTCCGGGGCCGCCGTCCCGCTTCAGGTATGTTATCCCCTACCTGAGGCAAAGTCACCCCGTACGATTGCATTTGCCCGCCGGATGCTTATACTGCATCGGCAACTGGTTCAGAGGTCCTTTGCAGAGTGAAGGGGCGTCGGATATGACGGCAGGCATGCTCGCTGCGGGCAGGATGGCCATCGGGCGAATCGACGTGGCAGTGATCGTTCTTTACCTTGTGGTCATCGTGGGAATGGGCTGCTGGGTGGGCCTTCGCCGCCGCAAGGGCGATGTCGACCGCGGCTACTTCCTCGCCGGCGGGACGCTGACCTGGCCCATGATCGGCCTGGCCCTGTTCTCGACGAATATCTCGACGATCCATCTGGTCAGCCAGGCCCAGGAAGGCTACATGAACGGCCTGGCCCACGGCAACTTCGAGTGGATGGCGCCGTTTCTGCTGATCACCTTGTCCCTGTTCTTCGCGCCGTTCTATTTCCGCTCGAAGGTGGCGACGCTGCCGGATTTCCTCGAGCAGCGGTACAGCCGGGGGGCCCGGGACTGGCTGGCGGCGCTGTCGATCCTCTCGGCCATCGTGGTCCACATCGGTTTCACACTCTACACGGGGGCCCTCGTGCTGGAGGGGCTCTTCGGCATCCCGATCATGTATAGCATCGTCGCAGCGGCCCTCTTGACGGGCCTGTACACGATTGTCGGCGGATTGCTCGCCGTCGTGCTGACGGAGTCGCTGCAAACGATCATCCTGCTGGCCGGCGCCATCACCATCACGGCGGTCGCCTACGTCAAGGCCGGCGGCTGGTCCGGCATCGCGGCCAACGTCGATCCCGTGAAGCTGACGATCCTGCGTCCGGCCAGCGATGCGGCGAACCTCCCGTGGTACTCGGTCTTCCTGGGCTACCCGGTGATCGGGCTGTGGTACTGGTGCGCGGACCAGACGATTGTGCAGCGTGTGCTCGGGGCCAAAGATGAGAATCACGCGCGGGTGGGGCCGCTGTTCGCCGGGTTCATCAAAATCCTGCCGGTCTTTATCTTCTTTCTGCCGGGAACGATCGCCCTGGCCCTGATCAAGCAGGGCAAGCTGCCGCCGCTGGACGATTCGAAGGACGTCTATGCCTTCCTGATCACGCACCTGTTGCCTCCCGGCCTGACGGGCCTGATGGCCGCGGCCCTGCTGGCCGCGTTGATGAGCACGGTCTCCGGTGCGCTGAACTCGATTGCCACGCTGTTCAGCTATGACCTGTACCGGCGCTGGCGGCCGGACACGCCGGACCGCAAGCTGGTCGTCGTCGGCCGGGTCGCGACGTTCTTCGCGATGCTCATCGCCATTTTCTGGTCGCCCTTCATCGCCCGGTTCGAGAGCATTTACCAAGGGGCCAACACGATCATCTGCTATATCGCCCCGCCGATCACGACAGTGTTCATCTGGGGCATTTTCTGGCGGCGGGCCTCCAGTCGCGGGGCGATGGCCACATTGACGATCGGATCGGCCCTGGGATTGGCCGTGTTCCTGCTGGACTGGTTCAAGGAACAGACGGGCTGGCACCTGCAGTTCATGATGGCGGCGTTCTATCTGTTCGTGATCTGCTCGGCCGTTCTGGTGGTGACGTCCCTGATCTGGCCGCACCAGCACACGCCGCAGAGCGAGCGGTTGGTCTGGAAGAATCCGTGGCAGGCGCTCCAGGACCCCGGCTGGAAGGGACCGCTCAACTACAAGCTCATGGCCGGCGTGCTGTTCGTTGTGATGGTGACCCTGTACGTTATATTTGGATAGAGAACATGGTGCGTGATACGCACCCTACAGAGGAAGGCTCGATCATGAGACAAGGAGCGATTCTGGGTCTTGCGGTTCTGGCGGTGCTCATGCTGGCAGGCTGCTGCTCGACGTGCCCACGTGCGGGTCGCCCAAGCGCGAAACGGCACGGTGTCGTGATCGCGATTCAGGCCGAGAGTATTCCGGAATACAAGCGGCTGCATGCCCACACCTGGCCCGGCGTTCTCAAGGCGGTGGACCGGGCGCACATGGACAACCACTCGATCTACCTCGGGGAGGTCGCTCCGGACCGATACTATCTGCTCGGCTACTATGAATACACCGGCAAGGACCTCGACGCCGACATGGCCCGGATGAAGAAGGACGCGACAATGCAGCAGTGGTGGACGCTCACAGACCCGCTGCAGGACCCCCTGCCCACGCGCCGGGAGGGCGAATGGTGGTCGCAGTGGCAGGAAGTGTTCCACTATGCCGGCCCAGCGTACGACAACGACGACGTGAAGCTGCGCTGGGGCTCGATCATCGGCGTCCGCCAAGAAAACCTTCTGGCGTATACCCAGTTGCACGCGACGGTCTGGCCGGGCGTTCTGGCGGCGCTGGAGGACGTGAACATCCGCAACTACTCGATCTTCCTGGGCCAGGTCCGGTCGGGCGAGTACGTGCTCTTCAGCTACTTCGAATACGTCGGCAACGACTTCGAAGGCGACATGAAACGCATGGCGGCCGACAAGGTGACGCAGCTCTGGTGGACGTATACGGACCCACTCCAGACCCGACTGCCGGGCACGCCGGAGGGCGCACAATGGAAAGCCGTCGAGGAGGTATTCCACACGGACTGACGATCTATGTTGACTTGGGGGGCTCTGCCCCTGAATCCCCGAGACTTACCGCGTTGGACCAACAGCACGCTGCAGAAGGCAAGCCTGGACCCGGGCGACAGCCGGTTTGGCCGGGTGTGCGGGAATTCCGGGCTTTTCCATGCAGTTGAGGAGGCAAGTGGAAGAGGGTGCTTCCCCTTCTCTGGTGATCCACCGGGCGCGGTTGCGGGAAATGCAGGTTGCCCGGCCCGGCAGGGCTGCTATAATGCGGGTTTGCAGTGGATGATTACTTGGATGAGGTGCGCCTTGGTAGGCATTACCCTTCTCGAAACACATGATTTGATCAAACGCTATTCCGGCCGGGCGGTCGTCAACGAGGTCTCCGTGACGATCGAGCAGCGCAGCATCGTGGGTCTGCTCGGCCGAAACGGGGCGGGCAAGACGACCACCTTTCGCATGATTATGGGCATGGTCACCCCCGACAAGGGCAAAGTGGTCTTCGAGGACCGCGAGATCACCAAATTGCCCATGTTCAAGCGGGCCCGCCTGGGCATCGGCTATCTGTCGCAAGAGCCGAGCATCTTCCAGCGAATGAGCGTCCGCGACAACCTCCTGGCGATCCTGGAGACGATGTCGCTGACGCGGAAAGAACGTCGCCAGAAGGCAGACATGCTCATCGAGCGGTTCGGCCTGACGGAAGTGGCCAAGAGCCACGGCCGGTTCCTCTCCGGCGGCGAGCGGCGCAAGCTCGAAATCGCCCGCGCCATGGTGACCGACCCGTCGCTGATCCTGCTGGACGAGCCCTTCAGCGGGGTGGACCCGATCGCGGTGGAGGACCTTCAGCAGGAGATCAAACGGCTGGTCGCCTCCGGCGTGAGCATCCTGATCACCGACCACAACGTGGAGCGGACGTTGGAGGTGGCGGACAAGGCCTATATCATCGACCACGGCAAGGTGATTGCCGCCGGCCCCCCGGCCGAGATCGTGAAAGACGAGCTCGTCCGAAAGAGCTACCTCGGCAACACCTTCGCCGGCCACGAGTTCGACGAACTTCCGAAGCGATAAGGCGGAATTCCACACCTGAGAGAACAGGGCATGTGAAATGATTGATGTGGACAAGTGTGAGATGACGCGTTTTCCGGCTCCCGTGTTGCGGGGCAAGGCCGCGCCGGTGGAGAAGATCGATGACTCGATCCGCAAGCTGGTGGAGAAGATGACCGACCTGATGATCGAGTACAAGGGGATCGGGTTCGCCGCCCCGCAGGCCGGAGTGGGACTGCGACTGTTCATCATCTCGCTCACCGGCACGCGGGACAACGTCCGGGTCTATATCAACCCGACCGTCACCCCACAGGGCGAGCTCGAAGAGGCCGAGGAAGGCTGCCTGTCCGTGCCGGGCGTCTGGGCGAAGATCCGCCGCGCCAAGAGGGCCGCCGTCACCGCCACCGACCTGGACGGCAACGAGTTCTCCGATGAGGGCGAGGGTCTGTACGCCCGCGCTCTCCAGCACGAATACGACCACATCGAAGGCACGGTGATCGTCAACCGAATGAGCCAGACCGCCCGGATCGCCCATCGGCGACAGCTCAAGAAGCTGTTCGACGCAGGGGAAGGGTGATTGTGGGAAGTGTGATTGTTGATTTCAGAGATGCAGCCGACCGTCGGCCACGCCTCTGAAATCAACAATCAAAAATCCGAAATCGAAAATATGAATGTTGTCTATCTCGGTAGTGGCGAGTTCGGGTTGCCGTGTCTGGATGCCCTCCAGGCCTCGCGGCACAGCCTTGCGCTGGTGGTGACGAGTCCGGCCAGTCCCGCCGGTCGGGGGCGAAAGCTCTGTCCCACGCCCGTGGCGCACTGGGCCGAGATGCACGCTGTGCCGTCGCTGGAAAGCGACAACATCAACTCGCCCGAGATGATCCGCCAGATCGCCGACTGTCGGCCGGACGTGCTGGTCGTGATCGCGTGCGGCCAGAAGATCGGCCGAGAGCTGATCGAGATGCCCGCGAAGCTCGCGATCAACGTACACTCCTCGCTGCTGCCGAAGTACCGCGGGGCCGCCCCGATCAACTGGGCGATCCTCCGCGGCGAAAGCGAGACGGGCATCAGCATCATCACGCTGGCCGATCGCATGGACGCCGGGGACATCCTCGCCCAGTCGCGTACCAACATCGGGGTTCATGAGACCGCAGGCGAGCTGCACGACAGGCTCGCAGAGTTGGCCGCGCCTGTGCTGATCGAGACGCTCGACAAGATCGAGTCCGACACCGTGACCTTCGCCCGGCAGAACGAGTTCGAGGCGTCGAAGGCCCCCAAGCTCAAGAAATCCGACGGCTTCCTGGACTTCGGCGAACCGGCGTACGTCCTGGCCGACAAGATTCGGGGCTTGTGGCCCTGGCCGGGGGCGGCGGCGAATTTCACCGCCGTCGAGACGGGCAAAACGACGAGAATCACCCTGGCCCTGGCCGAAGTGATCTGGGGCGAGATGCCGCCGACGGCCGTGCCCGGGACGTTCGACGAGGATCTCAACGTCCTCTGCGGCGACGGCAAACTGGCGATTCGCAAGATCAAACCCGCCGGCAAGGGCCTGATGGACTTCAAGGCTTTCGTCAACGGCTGGCGAGTCCGGCCCGGCGATCGGCTGATAAGAATAGAAGAGGATGAAGGCAAGAGCACGGACCAACACGGACAACCACGGACGGACACGGACAAGGGCGTCCGTGGCTGTCGGTGAGGGTCCGTGTCCGTCCGTGTTCTCGCAGGAGCAAGATATGGCCGCCCATGACCTCAAATCAGCCAGAGTGATCGCGGCTCAGATCCTGCACGGGTTCGACCCGGCCCGCGATTACGCCGGGCAGATGCTGGAACGTCTGCTGGATCAGACCCAGGAGCGGCAGCGGGCGACGGACCTCGTCCACGGCACGATCCGCAACCGCTTCGCCATCGATGTCGTGATCGCCAAATTCTCCGGCCGGCCCGCCGCCCGGATCGACGCCAGACTCCTGAGCATCCTGCGGCCCGCCGTCTACGAGCTTGCTTACAGCCCCGCCACACCGGTCTACTCCATCGTCGATGAGGCGGTGAAGAACGTCGGCGCCTCCGGCGGCAGGAAACAGAGCGGATTCGTCAACGCGGTCCTGCGTCAGATCGAGCGGCACATCGTGAACCGCCAGGCCGAACTCGCCCAGGCGAATCCCAGGCGGACGCTCGTGCAGACGCCCCAGGCCGGCTGCGAATTCGACACGGATTTTCTGCCCGATCCCACGGCCGACGCCGCCACCCACTTAAGCATCCGGTTTTCGCTGCCGTCGTGGCTCGTGAGC
>Ga0209347_1003219_pt1 | contig 19562 bp, 22 predicted proteins | sample AutmiccommuBRH23_FD_187382 | JGI IMG/M metagenome (GOLD analysis project Ga0209347, IMG submission 187382) | Deep subsurface microbial communities from Mt. Terri, Switzerland - Autotrophic microbial communities BRH/23 (SPAdes) (version 2) | ecosystem: Environmental > Aquatic > Deep subsurface >...
GACCAGCACCTTCCCCGAAATCAATCAGGCCGGTGGGGCTGCCCTCCAGACGGGCATGCCCGTCTTCCGTTCAGCCCCACCGGCCAAGGTGGTTGTCGGCACCGGCCATGATGGTTGTCGCTCAACATCTGGAGGCTTTCCCAGAGGAAAGTCCCCTCCCGGTCCGCCGTGGTTCGGAGCGAGACAGATTCCAGTTCACGCAGCGCCTCCAGCGAATACCCGGTCGCATAGATGGGGTTGCGCATGTCCAAGAGGTTAAGGCGCGGGTTCGCCTCCGCGTAGAACAGGAAGAGGAGCCGGTACATGTAGCGCAGGCACTCGCGCGACAGATCCGGGCCGTCGATCCAGACCCGCGTCTCCCCTGGTCTGGGAAGGTGGACGGGTACTTCCCGCCGGTAACCGCGATCACCTCCTGGCCGAGCAGCTCGATTGCGTCCCGCACGGTCCGTTTCAGGGAGGTGGTGACAGCGTTCGCGTTCCGCTGCGCCTCCTCTTCGAGCCGATCCGAGATCGGCGCCCCCTGATCCGGGACGCGCGCCTCGCGAGAGATCAGGCAGGCCATCACGGTCAGCGTGTCACGGTCCGCCCGGGCGAAGATCTCCTGGAGGTCGAAGCGGTGGACAGACCGGGCCGGCCATTTTCGCTTGTCGATCAGCACGATCTGCGAGAGGCCGAGGACGAGAACGTGACGCGGGCCGTCGGACAGCTCGAACACCCCTTCGGCAAGAACGGACTCGATGGTCCGGTCGGTCAGTGCCGCCTCGCGCTGGTCCGGCGGTAATTGATCTTCGGTGAAGCAGGCACCGAGTGGGTCCGAGGCTTCATCCTCCGGGGCCGGGATGGGCGCCTCGATCACCCAGAGCGCGTCACGACCGCTGGAATCCGCGGCGCGGGACACAAGGGGGATCACCGGTGCCCCGTCAAGGGCGGTGAAGGCCCCCTCGCGCCGCCACATGTAGCCGAGAGCAGTAGGCACCTCGTGATGCGCGTCCCGGACCAGCTCGGCGCGCCGGGACCGGTCTGAACTGTTACGGACCTGGCGGAGTGCCTCGACGGTCGGGCCGGCGACGCGGGCCAGCCGTTCCACCGGATGGGCGGCCCGGTCCAGACCGGCCCAGCGTGCGGTGATGTCCTGAAGCTCCTCCTTCAGCACGTCCGAAAGGGTCCCGGATGGGAAGAACTCAGCTTCGTTTTCGATCCCGATCAGGTCCATTCGATCACCCCACAAACACAGCTTTGACGTCGACATGCGGGTTCGGGTCAGCCACCATCTTCCGGGTCCGCTCGAACCAGTCTGTCCAGTCTTGGAACAGCTTCTCGATCTCTTGTTCCCGCTTGCGGCGGATCGTCAGGCGTCTCTTCTCAACCGGGCGGCACCGAGCACGTCGCCGAGATCAAGCGTAAGCTGGGCTCGGAACCGCGCCTCCAAAGCTGACAGCCGGTCAAGAACCGCGTCGAGGTCGCGCTGGATGTCCGCCTCTCGCGCCTTCCGCAGATCGACCAGGTGCGTCTGGAACCTGTCCACCGCGACCGGGATCGCTGCCTGCGCCGCCGAGAGGGCCTCGAGTGGGCGGCTCGGGGTGTCCCCGGCGAGCCGGGTCCGTTCCAGAAATGCGCCCACCTCCTCGATCCGCACGGTCCCGTCCGCCGACCGGATCACCACGGCCCACCGGTCCACGACCGGGGCCCCGTTCGCGTTCGGGATCGCCCCGTGAAGGACCACGGCCACCTCCCCCGCGGGCAGGCGTCCGTGTAGCGACGCTACCGGGGCGGCGTGCTCCGGGAAGAAGGTGCTGGCCTGGTCTGCGAACCAGTGCAGGATCGGGTGCCCGTCCCACAGGAATTGAACGGTCGGCCAAGCCCGCTCCTGCGCCTTGGCGTGGTTGATCGCCTGGTTGATCACCCCGGGTTGGTCGGTCAGCTCGACCCGGCCCCCAGGGCCGACGGCTTCCTCCGGCATGAACCGGCTATCCACCGCTCCCTCGCTCGCGTAACCGAACCCGTCACGCGCCCGCATGTCGTCCGGGATCGGGAGCCGGATGACCCGGTCATCCGGGAAGATCCCGGGCGGCTCCGGGAAGATGCGCCCCTCCGACCGGGAAAGCCGCTCAATCATCGCCCGGGCGTAGCTTCCAGCACCGGATGGCTGGCGACCAGTTGGCCATCTTCGAAGATCCGGACCTCGGCCGGGTGGTTCTGGACCTCGACGATCCGCCGCCGCGTGGTGTCGGGAACGCTGTATTGATCGCCACCGACCGCGACCATGCCCTCCTGGCTGATCCGCCGTTCCACGGTCAGCACCGCATCGTAGGGATGGGCTGGCAAGGCCATAAGCTGGGGTTGTTCCACGGCAAAATGTTCGTCCACGATACGTTGGGTGGTGGCATGCACCCTGGGATCGGCAATGAGACGATCCTCCCACCGCGCCGGACCTTGAGATAGGTGGCGTCGATCTACAGGTAGGGCCAATCGCCCTCGAGCGGCCGGTTCAGAAAGGCCTTCACCTTGCCGTCGATCTCTTCGCACAGGCGTGACACCTGGCTCTTCGAGATCCCCGACATGCCCATGGCCTTGACCAGGTCATCGACGGACCGCGTCGAGATGCCCTGAACGTAGGCCTCCTGGATGACCGCCGTCAGGGCCTTTTCCGCCATGCGCCGCGGTTCGAGAAAGCCCGGAAAGTAGCTGCCCTTCCTGAGCTTCGGGATGCGCAGCTCGACCGTCCCGGCGCGGGTCTCCCAGTCCCTGTCGCGGTATCCGTTGCGCTGCGCCCGCCGCGCGGGGTCCTTCTCGCCACAGGCCGCGCCCGTCACAGCGCCGACCTCCAGCTCCATCAGGCGCTCGGCGGCAAACCCGATCATCTCGCGCAGCAGATCAGCGTCGGGGGTCCTCTCGACCAGGTCGCGCAGGTCCATCATGTCAGTGGTCATCGGTGAAATCTCCGGTCATGGTTGGTGTCAGCAACCAGACCCTACCGGAACATCGCCGGTGACCACCTTAGCCAGAACCTACACCACGCTCAGGGACAGCATCGATCACAGTGGCACAAGTGCCGTCAGGAGGGGCTACCCGACCCATCATCAACGCCCATTCGAATCGCACTCACGGCTTGATCTGGTCCGCATCTTCGCTAATAATCTAACCGATGTTAGGTATTAGCGAAGAAATCATATGACCTCCCCACTTCATCAGCTGAAAATCATCGAGCTCGGTCATGTTATTGCTGGACCACTCTCGACCTCGCTGCTTTCTGATTTTGGGGCAGACGTCATCAAGATTGAGGCACCCAACCGGCCGGACATGATGCGCGATCTCGGACCAAAGGCCGGGGACGGGGTTGGCGTTTGGTGGAAAACTCTGGGCCGCAACAAAAAAAATCTGAGCCTCGACTGGAAGTCGGGCGAAGGCCGGGACATCCTGCGCAGACTGGTTGAAAGCGCCGACGTACTTGTTGAAAATTTCCGGCCAGGCGTGCTTGAACGTGCGGGTGTCGGGCCTGAAACCCTGCATGAGTGGAACCCGGATTTAGTTATTCTGCGTGTTTCGGGTTACGGTCAGGACGGTCCGATGCGGGACGTGCCCGCTTTCGGGCGCGCGGCAGAGGCGATGAGTGGTCTCGCCCATCTGACTGGTTTTGCGGATGGGCCACCGATGCACCCCGGATTTCCAGCGGCCGACAGCACGACAGGGTTGATGGGTGCTTTGGGGATCATGATCGCGCTGTTTGCCCGGGAAAAAGGGATTGCGCGTGGTCAGGTCGTCGATCTTGCAGTGTTCGAGGCGCTGCTTCGACTGATGGACTATCCCGTGCCCGCATTGACGGGCGCGAACCTCTCGCCGCGGCGCAACGGGCTGCGCCAGCCGATGGATTTTGCGCCGGGGGGCATGTTCCGAACCTCTGATGGGGTGTGGGTGACCGTTTCGGCGGGCAGCGCAGAAACAGCGCAACGCCTGTTGCGGGCGGTCGGCGGAGATGCGCTGGCCGATGATCCGCGGTTCGCTACACTCGGCGAGATGTCGCAGCATATGGCCGTGGTCTTCGACGCCATAAACGATTTCGTCACGCAACACACGCTTGCGGAAGTCGACGCGGAGTTTGCCCGCCATGATGCGGTTGCCTCTCCTGTGCTGAGCGTCGAGCAGATCATGACGAATGAGCAGATACGTCATCGCGGCGACATCGTATCGGTTGAGGGCGAGCAAACGCAGGTGATCGGGCCTATCCCGCATCTCAGCGCCACCCCCGGTGAGTTGCGCTGGCTAGGGCGGCCGCCGGGCGCGGACAGCCGAAGCATTCTGCGCAATCTTGGATATGACGATGACCGGATCACTGCCCTGTGTGAGGCAGGGTTTGTAGGTGTGGATGGGAGCGAAACACAATGACATTTCGAATGACGGATGAACAAAAGGAAATTCGAGATCAGATCCTGCGGATATGTGCGCAGTTCGATGACGACTACTGGCTGGACCGGGATCGGAACGGGCTTCCCGCATGATTTGCACAGGGCGATGGCAGATGGTGGCTGGCTTGGTATTGCCATGCCGGAAGACGTCGGCGGTGCCGGTCTGGGGATCACCGAAGCGACCATCATGATGCAGGCGATTGCCGAATCGGGGGCTGGCGCCAGCGGGGCATCGGCCATCCACATGAACATTTTCGGGCTCAACCCGGTGGTCAAGTTCGGAACCGATGAACAGCGCGCGCGCATGCTGCCCCCCCTGATCGCCGGTGATCAAAAAGCTTGTTTCGCTGTGACCGAGCCGACGACCGGGCTGGATACCACCAAGCTGAAAACCATGGCGGTGCGACAGGGAGACAGGTATGTCGTGCATGGTCAGAAGGTCTGGACTTCGACTGCGCAGGTGGCGGACAAAATGCTGCTTTTGGCCAGGACAACGCGGCTTGAGGATGTGATCAACCCGACCGAAGGGCTGAGCCTGTTCTATACCGATCTCAACCGCGATTTCGTCGATGTGCGAGAGATCGAGAAGATGGGGCGCAAGGCGGTCGATTCAAACGAGGTTTTCATAGACGGGCTGCCTATACCGGCTGAAGACCTGATCGGAGAATAGGGCAAGGGTTTCCGGCAAATCCTGCATGGGCTGAACCCGGAACGCATTCTAGTGGCCGGCGAATGTATCGGCATCGCCCGCAATGCTCTGGCACGCGCAGCGCAATATGCCAAAGAGCGGGTGGTTTTCGACCGGCCAATCGGTCAGAATCAGGGCGTTCAGCATCCGCTGGCTCAGGCTTGGGCGCGGGTGGAATCGGCCAATCTCATGGTGATGCACGCCGCTGCCCTTTACGATGCGGGAGAGCCTTGCGGCATCGAAGCGAACGCAGCCAAGCTTTTAGCCGCCGACGCCACGGTCGAGGCAACCGAGGCCGCACAGATCACCTTTGGCGGATTCGGATACGCCAAGGAATATCACGTGGAGCGGCTGGTCCGGGAAGCACTGTTGTTCCGTATCGTACCGGTGACGCCACAGATGCTTTTGTCGTTCATAGCGGAAAAGGCGCTTGGACTTCCAAAGCCTTACTGACCGAGAGTCACGTTCTGGGACAGCGCACATTCTCTCCTTGATCTTTTTCTAACCGCCGTTAGAATACAGGAGAATGCCCCATAAGGGGAGGAGGAGTGATGAGTGAGCCGCAGTTCGGGTCTTCGCGAGAAGACCTGACAAAACGCACGACCGTTTACGCCCGTGATTTGTTCGCGGGCAAAAACGTCGTTGTAACCGGCGCAGGTGGCGGATTGGGGCTGGCAATTGCGGCTCTGTTCGCCAAGTTGGGCGCCAATCTGGCGATCAATGGACGCAACGAGGAAAAGCTGGCCTCGGCCAAAGAGTACCTCGAGAGCTTTGGCGGCAGGGTTTTCGCCAAGCCCATGACCATCCGTGACCCGGAACAGGTCGAGGATTTTGTCGGCAAGACAAATCAGGAGTTCGGTTCCATAGACGTTTTGGTGAACAATGCAGGGGGGCAGTTTCCGCAGGCCGCGCTGGATTTTTCCCCGAAAGGTTGGAACGCCGTTATAGACACCAACCTCAACGGAACCTGGTGGATGATGCAATCCACCGCGCGCCACTGGGTTGCGAGCAAGAAACCGGGTACCATCGTGAACATCGTGGCCGATATCTGGCGCGGCATGCCCGGCATCGCGCATACCTGTGCCGCGCGGGCAGGGGTGATATACTTGTCAAAATCGGTCGCGGTAGAGTGGGCGCCCCATGGGATTCGCGTGAACTGCGTGGCGCCGGGTTGCTGTGAAAGCAACGGTTTCGGGAACTATCCTGCAGAGGGGGCCGCAACCTTTCAGGACTCCAATCCGATGCGGCACGCCGGGGACGAATGGGATGTCGCTGAAGGCGTTGTCTATATGGCGGCCAGTTCCGGTAAATTTGTAACCGGCGAAGTTCTGAACATCGACGGTGGGCAACAATTGTGGGGAGATCCATGGCCAACGGGGCGACCGGACTACTTCCGAATCGCCTGATGAAACCCTAAACCTTAGTGGGGACAATAGGATCTAGATGACGACGAAAAACAGAATATCAGCTGGAGCCGATGATGGGGCGATACTCGAGTGCAGCGGGATCGAACGCCGGTTTGGTGGCATCGTCGCTGTCACGGGTGTGGATCTCGCTATTCAACGGGGAGAAATCTTTGGGCTTGTCGGTCCGAATGGGAGTGGCAAGACAACACTGACCAACGCTATCACCGGGTTTTACCCGCCAAATGTGGGGACTGTACGGCTGGCCGGGAGCGACATCACGGGCATGGTTCCTCACAAGGTGGCCAAGCTCGGGGTTGCCCGAACGTTCCAGAACCTTGCCCTGTTCAACGGGATGAGTGTTCTGGACAACATCTTGCTCGGGCGGCACATCCACATGAAACCGGGCGTTTTGCGCACGGCGCTCTATTGGTGGGCCGCACGACATGAAGAAATCGAGAACCGTAAGATCGTCGAGGAGGTGATCGAGTTTCTGCAGCTTGAAGGCATCCGGCATGAATTGGTCGACGGTCTCCCGATCGGGCTGAAAAAGCGGGTCGAGCTTGCGCGGGCTCTTGTGGCAGAGCCGCAGATGTTGATCCTTGACGAGCCGATGGCGGGCATGAATCAGGAAGAGAAGGGGTATATGTCCCGCTTCATTCTGGATGCCCGTGCCGAACGTGGCGTCAGCGTTCTCCTGATCGAGCACCATATGGATGTCATCACCGGTATTTGTGATCGAATGTTGGCGTTGAATTATGGCGAAATGATCGCCAGCGGCATTCCGAAGGACGTTGTAAAAGACCCGCGGGTCGTCGAGGCATATATCGGAGGGTCGCATGACTGATTTGACGAAGAATACGTCTTCGGGCGGCGACACAATTGGTGCGCTTCTGGCGCGGAACGCGTCGCGCCATGGAAAGGATATCGCGCTTCGCGAAAAGAAACGCGGGATATGGGAAGAAACCACTTGGGCGGAATACGCCGAAGAGGTACTTGCCTGCGCGGCCGGACTTGAAAAGATCGGCGTAAGGCCGGGCAAGGCTGTACTTATCCTGGGCGATAACCGTGCACGGTTATATGGCGGCATGCTGGCTGTTTCGTTGCTCGGTGCGTATGCAATGCCGGCCTATCCCGGCGCGACACTCGAAGAACTTCGGCACTTTCTTGGCGAAGTCGAAATCGTCGCGGCCATCGCCGAAGATCAAGAGCAGGTAGACAAGATCCTGGAACTGAAGGGCGCGGGCGCTGAGGGCATCAACCACATCATTTATGATGAAGCGCGAGGCCTCGGATTTTACGAGGTTGAAGGGCTGATGTCCTGGGACCACCTGATCGAGGTCGGTCAGCACGATCTTAATGAAACCCCGGGCCTGCGCGAAAATCTCTTTGGTCGGGCAAAGCCCGGCGATCCGGCCATTTTCATGCATTCGTCAGGGACCACGGGAAAGCCGAAAGGTATCGTTCTGAGTCAAAAGAACGTTCTTGCTGCGGCCAAGAACGGGCATGCAGCGGGTGTATTCGAGGAAAACGAAGAAATCCTCGCCTATCTGCCGATGGCTTGGGTGGGCGACTTCGCCATTACCGTCGCGGCGGCGCTGCTCTGTCGGTTCACCGTGAACGTGCCTGAACGTCAGGAAACCGTCGTTCGCGACATGCGCGAAATCGCTCCGACATTCTATCTGGCGGCACCGAGAAGCTGGGATCAAATGCTGACGACTATCCAGGTGGGCATGGAGAACTCGACCCCGGTCAAGAAATGGCTTTACCATTTCTTCATGGACCGGGCGATCGCCGCCGAGACACGCAAACTGAATGGTAAAAGCGGCGGGCTGCTAGAGCCTTTGGGCCGACTTTTGGGTGAGGTGATGGTTTTTGGTCCGATCAAGGATCAATTTGGCATGAGCCGCCTGAGGAGTGCGTTTACCGGTGGCGAGGCGATTGGCGAAGATACCTTCGTGTTCTACCGCGCCCTCGGGATCAAGCTGCGCCAGTTTTACGGCCAGACCGAGAACAGCGCGATCACCGCGATGCAGGCCCCCAACGAAGTGCGCCTGCATACCGTCGGCAAGCCCGTGCCGGGTGTCGAGGCGAAGATTGACGAGAGCGGTGAAATCCTCTTGCGCGCGGAAAGCGTGTTTGAAGGGTACTTCAACAAACCCGAAGCGACCGCCGAAGCCCTGACGGACGGGTGGCTGCATACTGGCGATGCCGGTTACCTCGAGAAAGACGGCCAACTGGTTGTTCTGGGACGTGTCTCCGAGGTCATGCATACGGCCGGAGGCGAGCGCTATGTGCCAAACTACATCGAGAACCGGTTGAAGTTCAGCCCGTATATCAAGGATGCGGCTGTTATCGGCGCCGGTCTGGACGAATTGACGGCCATGGTCTGCATGGATTTCGAGGCAGTGGGACATTGGGCCGAAGTGAACGGAGTTCCTTATGTGTCCTATTCCGATCTGTCTCAACGCGACGAGGTCGCTGCGCTGCTGCGCCCTGCTTTCGAAAGGGTGAACAAGGCCGTCACCGAGCCGCTTCGCCTGAAGCGCTTTGTCTGCCTTCCAAAGGAATTCGACCCGGACGATGGTGAGATAACGCGGACCCGAAAACTGCGACGCAAGGTCGTGCAGGAGCGCTATGCCGACGTAATCGCGGCGCTCTACGACGGTACAAAAGAGGTCCATGTAAGCGCGCAGGTGACTTACGAGACCGGGGAAGTAGGGAAGGTCGAAAGAAGCCTTCCCGTCAGGGAGGTATAAATGGATTGGGCCTTTCTATCCGAGCTTGCGATCAACGGAGCCCTGACGGGTCTGTTGTATTCGCTGTTCGCCATCGGCCTCGTGCTGATCTACAAGGCGTCCTCTGTGCCCAATCTGGCGCAGGGCGGGCTGACGATGGTGGGAGCCTATGTGGTTCTTGCCTTGTCGCACGATGCGGGTTTGCCATTGTGGCTCGCCATTCCGCTTGCCGCAGTTATCATGTTCGGCTTGGGATTTGGCATCGAGCGGGTGGCGCTTCGGCGTCTCGCCGGTCGACCGGTCATCATGATCCTGATGTTGACACTCGGCCTCGACATCTTTCTGCGGGGCACAACGCTTGCGATCTGGGGTGGGACATCGCGTTCGATGGAATTGGGTGTCAGCTATGAACCTTTGTTCCTGGGTGACCTCTTCATCAGCCGCATCCATCTGGTCGGAGCCGGCGTTGCGCTTGCCCTCTTTGTCGCTTTCATGTTGTTCTTTCGAACCCGGACCGGGACCAAATTGCGGGCGATCGCGGATGATTACATGGCATCATGGTCGGTCGGAATCTCGGTCGAACACGGTGTCGGGCTGTCCTGGGCCCTTGCGTCTGTGGTGGCCGTGGCGACAGGTGTCATCTGGGGCGAGATTCAGGGTGTCGATCAGGCACTGTCGCTTCTGCTTCTCAAAGGTCTGACTGTCGCAGTTTTGGGCGGTCTCGACAGCATTCTGGGCGCGATCGTTGCTGGCATCATTCTGGGCGTGATCGAAAATGTCGGCGCGGAATTTCTTGATCCGCTTGTCGGAGGCGGCAGCCGCGAACTCATCGTCGCCGCCGTCCTCATTCTGACGGTCATGATCCGTCCGCATGGACTGTTTGGCCGTCACGACATCGAAAGGGTGTAAGAGATGCTTTATAGACTTTCCGGAGTCCACCATGCGAACTATGTTTCGGATAGCCGTATCTTCAAGGTACCTGCTGACCGTAACCTGACCGCATTTATTTTTCTGTTGGGTCTTGCTGCACCGTTCATCATACCGTCGCTCTACCTGAACAGTTACATGTTGCCTTGGCTGATCTGGACGGCCGCCGCGCTTGGGCTGAACCTGGTGACAGGTTGGGCTGGCCAGCTTCACCTGGGCTATGCTGCCGTAATGGCGGTCGGAGCGTATTCGGCGATTCACGCCGCGCGCTTCGGGGTGCCATGGGAACTCGCCCTGATAATCGGCGGGTTGACGTCATCTGTGATCGGCAGCCTGTTCGCCTTTGCCGCATTGCGGGTCAAGGGTCTCTATCTCGCACTCACGACTCTTGCGATGCAATTCGTGATGGACTGGGTTCTGACCCACTCGCCGATGATTTCAGGTGGCTCGCACGCGTCGCTTCAAGCGCCTGCGCTGGCGCTGCTCGGGCAGGAGATTACTTCTGACACCGGGTATTACTATGTCGTCTTCGGATGGTGTGTGCTGGTGACGATCTTCATGCTCAACCTCAAACGCACCGCGCTTGGCCGTGCCTTGGTCGCCGTGCGGGAAAAAGACTTTGCCGCAGCGATCTTGGGTGTGAACAGTTTCTATTACAAGATCCTGGCCTTCGCGACCTCGTCTTTCATTGCGGGTGTCAGTGGTGCCTTGCTTGTCGCCACCTTCTACTTTCTTGCAGCGCCAGAGCAGTTCTCAGTCTCCGTTTCAATCCAGGTTCTTGCTATGGTGATCGTTGGCGGTCTTGGCAGTATTATCGGATCCTATTTCGGTGTTGCCATGATCCTTCTTGTTCCCGGTCTGGTGAACGGTCTCGTCGTCGCGATGAGCAACGGGCTTGGCACGCAGGTCAACGTGGAAACTCTCGCTCACATTCCAAATGCGGTCTATGGCGCGCTGATCGTCATCATCCTTCTGATCGAACCGCTTGGTTTGGGAAAACTCTACGGCAACATCAGAGACTACCTGATGGTCTGGCCCTTCGATCAGTTTAAGAAATAAGGGAAATGCCGATGCAAGAAAAAGTTGAAGCCGCGCCCATTCTGTCAATGAACAGTGTCGAGGTACTGTACGACAATGTAATGCTGGCGATCAAAGGCGTTTCGATCCAGGTGCCGACGGGCGAGATGATCGCGCTCTTGGGCTCGAACGGAGCGGGAAAAAGCACAACGCTAAAAGCGATCAGCGGTCTTTTGAAGGCAGAGCGCGGACGCATCAGCCGAGGTGAAATAACGTTCCAGGGAGCAGACATAACCGAAGTGCTCGCGCAAAACCGCGTCGGGATGGGCATCTGTCACGTCATCGAAGGGCGACGGGTCTTCGAACACTTGAGCCCCGACGAAAACCTGACCGCCGCTGCGCCGAGCGGAATGTCCCGATCGGTGCTGAATGCAGAAAAACAAAAGATCTACGACTATTTTCCGCGGCTTGCAGAACGCCGTAATTCGCAGGCGGGGTATCTGTCGGGCGGCGAACAGCAAATGCTTGCCATTGGCCGAGCTCTTGTGACCCAGCCGAGTCTGCTGATGCTCGACGAGCCGAGTCTTGGACTTGCGCCATTCCTCGTGGCCGAAATTTTTGGCATCCTGCAAAAGATCAATCAGGAGGCGGGCATGTCGGTCCTGCTGGTGGAGCAGAACGCACTGGCCGCTCTGGAGATTGTTTCGCAAGGGTACCTGATCGAGAACGGCCGCGTTGTCATGCACGGCACGGCCGAGGCGCTCAGATCCAACTCCGACATTCAGGAATTCTATCTGGGGCGCGGTGAAGGTACCAACTTTCACAAAGTCAAGCATTACAGCCGCCGCAAGCGCTGGCTGAGTTAAGTCTCTAGACACTGATTGCTCAGGGAGGACGAGATGAAGAAACTTGCCAAGGCACTGGCTGTATTTTCCATGATGGGGAGTTGGATGGCCGGAACCCAGGCTCTGGCGGAGCCATTCAAGGTCGGCGTTTGCTATGATCTCAGCAAGGCCTATACCTTCGCCACGCCGCAGGTGTCGCAGGCGGCGATGGATCTGGCTAAGCTGATCAACATGCAGGGCGGGATCGGTGGCGAGCCGGTCGAGGTTATCGTTAGCGACCACGGAAACGAGCCGCAGCGCGGCATTGAGTGTTATTCAAAGCTGAGCCGGGAAGGCGTCTTCGTCTTCGACACGCTTTCCACGCCTGTGTCTCTGGCGATCCTGCCGCGGGCCATGGAAGATGAGAACATTCTGATGCAGTCACTTGTCGGTCGCGGCGATGCCGTAGACGGCACGGTCTTTGACTGGGTCTATCCGATCGGGCCGACTTATTGGGGACAGGCAGCCAACGACGTCGCCTATATCAAGCAATTGCATGACGGCGACATGTCGGATGTGAAGGTGGGCTTTGTCTATTTCGATTACCCGTTCGGGCAAGAGCCGATCGAGATTCTGAAAACCTTGTCCGGGAAAGAGGGTTTCGAGCTCCAACTCTACCCTGTGCCGCTGCCGGGCAGCGATCAGGCCAGTGTGTGGTCCAAGGTACGCCGTGAAAATCCCTTCCATGTGATCGTCTGGATGCTCGGAGGCGCGCATGTCGTCGCCTCGAAAGAGATGAAGAGAAATGGCATCCCGATGGAGAAGTACATTTCGGTCAACTGGCTGAACGGAGTGGATATTGCCAATATCGGCAAAGATGCAGCTATCGGTATCAAGCGCGGCACCAATGTCGTGGGTGGACATGATGTTGCCTGGCGCCAAGAAATCATGACCGAGCTCTACGACAAGGGGCAAGGTTCCGGCCCGCTAGAGACGACTCAGGACGTTTTCTATAACACCGGACTGGCCATGTACTCCATCGTGTTTGAGGCCGCGCGCAAAGCGGTCGAAAACGAAGGTCTTCCGATCACCGCAAAGTCCTACAAGGCGGGACTGGAGTCGCTTGAAGGCTACGACGCGAACGGATTGATGGCACCTATTACCGTGACTGCCAAAGATCATGGCGGCGGTGGCAAGACACGCATCGAGATGTGGGACGGTAAGGCCTGGGTGCCGCAAACCGACTGGATCTCTGAATATACTGATGTCGTATGGGAAGTGGTGAAGGAGAGCTCTTCGAAATACCAACAGTAAGAAACGACCAAGAGTTGGGGAAAAAAAGGCCGCTTACGGCTGCGGCTCGCCCCGAAGACTGATCAAGCCGTTCGACTATCATCCATGGGAGGAATAAACCGTGACCCTTACGAAACAACTCAAGGCTGTGGCGCTCGCCGCAGCGTTGGCGGCAGGCGGGACAGTCGCGTCCGCGCAAGAAAAAGAACCGATCCGGTTCGGACTCTGTTTCGACCTCAGTAAATCTTACACTTTCGTCTCTCCGCAAGTGGCCCAGGCCGCGCAGGACCTTGCGATGTATACCAACGACAACGGTGGCATCGAGGGGCATCCGATCGAGATCATCGTTCGTGACCATGGCAACGAACCGCAACGCGGCGTGGAATGCTATGAGCAACTTAAGCGCGAAGGTGTTTCCATTTTCTACTTCCTGTCCACGCCCGTCACGAACGCGGTCCTGCCGCGGGCCATGAAGGACGGAAACGTTCTGATGCAGTCCTTCGTTGGCCGCGGCGACGCGGTTGACGGTGAAGTGTTCGACTGGGTGTTCCCGCTGGGTCCGACTTATTGGCAGCAGGCCGCCAACGATGTCGCCTTCATCAAAGGCCAGATGGGTGGCGATCTGTCCAAGGCAAAGATCGGCTTTGCCTATCTTGATTATCCGTTCGGCCAGGAACCGATCGAGATTCTGAAAACCTTGGCCGAGAAGGAAGGTTTCGAGCTCCAACTCTACCCTGTGCCGCTGCCGGGCAGCGATCAGGCCAGTGTGTGGAGTAAGGTTCGCCGCGACAAGCCGGACTATGTGATCAGCTGGCTGCTGGCCGGTGGACATGTTGTCGCGGCCAAGGAAATGCGCCGCAACGGGTTCCCGATTGACCGTTACCTGTCGGTGAACTGGATGAACGAGGTCGATATCAAGAACATCGGCGCGGAAGAGGCGAAGGGCATCCTTCGCGGGACAAACGTCGCCGGCGGCCAGGAAGTGCCCATCGTCAAGACGATGCTGGAAACCTACTATGCAAACGGAAAGGGCAGCGGGCCGGACAGCCTGGTTCGTGACGTGTATTACAATCTCGGCCTTGCGGTCTATTCGACCGCTTTCGAAGCTGCTCGGCTTTCGATCAAGCAGAAAGGCTGGCCACTGACGCCCGAGAGCATGAAATCGGGCTACGAGTCGATAGAAGACTTCGACGCCAACGGCTTGATGGCCCCAGTGACCGTAACGCCCCAGGATCACGGTGGCGGCGGCAAGACGCGGGTTGAACAGTGGAACGGCGAAACCTGGGTTCCGATGACCGACTGGAGCGCCGACTATCTTGACGTTGTCTGGGAGGTCATCAAGCACAGCTCCGCGACGTTCACCGCCGAATAAGTCGGTCGAACAAGCATGAACTTCCCCGCGGCAAACCTGTCGTGGGGAAGCTTCGCCCCAGGATTATCCAGTGAGAACGAAGCAGGTATCATGAGCCCCATTGATGTGAAAATCGAAGACGGCATCGCGACCGTCTCAATCAACCGGCCCGAGCGAAAGAATGCGCTTTCCGTGGCCGCGACAAACGGGCTGACCGATGCCTGGGAACAGATCGACGCGGATGAAAGCGTTCGTGTGACAATTCTGACTTCGGCCGATTGCGGTGTCTTCTGTGCCGGGCTGGATTTGAAGGAAGCCACGCAGATTGCGCGCGATGAAGGGGTCGATATCCTGACCAAGATGCGCGATCCGTTTCACGAAACCATGCGCGCCTGCAAGAAGCCGATCATCGCGGCGATGACGGGGTCGCTGATGGCGGGCGGCATGATGCTGACGCTGAATTGCGATTTGCGGGTCGGACTCAAGGGAACCAAGGTTGGCATTACCGAGGTGAAGATCGGTCGCGGATCGCCTTGGGCTTCGCCGGCACTGACCATGCTACCGCAGCCCATCCTTATGGAAATCCTGCTGACCGGAGACCTGATGCCGATCGAGCGGCTACACGAATACGGGTTCACCAACTATATCGAGGACACCCCCGGTGCCGTTCGCGCACGGGCATTCGACCTTGCCAAACGCATAGCCAGCGGGGCCCCGCTTTCAGTGATCGCTGCCAAGGGCGGCGTTCGCGCGACCATGGACCTGGGCTGTGCGGGTGGCCTCGAAGAGGGTAAGCGCCTGCACCAGGTTGTATACGCCAGCAACGACGCGATTGAGGGCCCCAGGGCATTCGCCGAAAAACGCGCGCCGGTCTGGACGGGTACATGATGGAGATTGGAATGACTGACCTTATTCATCTTGACCGGGAAGGGCCTGTCGGCATCCTGCGTTTTCTCCAGCCAACAAAGCGCAACCCCTATAGCTTGGCATTCGTCGAGCAACTGGTGACGCTCTTGCGCGAGGCCGACCGGGATGATGCAATCCGCGTCGTCGTCATGACCGGCGGCAATCATTTCAGCAGCGGCGGCGATCTCGTCGGGTTTCAGGCTGAGATCGCCAAAGGAGCCAGGGCGACATCCGAAATGATCGACCGCGTTCATGATGGCGGGCGCGCGGCCTATCTTTTTCGCAAGCCTCTGATTTCTGCTGTATGCGGAGTAGCCTTCGGTGCCGGCCTCAGCCTGGCCTTGTCGGCGGATATCGTCGTAGCGGCCGAAGATGCCCGGCTGTGCGAGGTTTTTGCCCGTGTCGGCGGCTGCCCCGACACTGGGTCGAGCTGGCTTCTTCAACAACGTGCCGGCGCGGGCGTGGCGCGGATCCTTGTTCTCACAGGTCGTGAAATAGACGGACGCACCGCCAAGGAACTGCGCGTCGTGGAAGAATGCGTACCCGCCGACCAGGTCGAGCAACGCGCTCTGGAAATTGCCCGCGAGATCGCCCCACACCCGATGTTCGGTGTCCAGACAACCAAGCGCGTGATGCGCGCCACGGCGGAGTGCAGCTATCTCGAGGCTCTGGACATCGAGCGCGATTCCCAAAGCGTTCTGCTGCGCGCGCATGATTTTCCCGAGGCCATGAAAGCGTTCTCAGAGAAACGCAAACCTCAATTCACGGACCGATAAGCCGGTCGAAATCATATCGAAGAAGCCAAGGAGACCGTAGATGAAGGTACTTGTGCCTGTCAAACGCGTGATCGACTACAACGTGAAGGTCCGGGTCAAGGCGGACGGAAGCGGTGTCGATCTCGCCAATGTCAAAATGTCGATGAACCCGTTCGACGAAATCGCGGTCGAAGAGGCGATCCGCCTCAGAGAGGCCGGCAAGGTCGAAGAAGTCGTCGTCGTGTCGATCGGCGTCAAGCAGGCGCAGGAAACCCTGCGCACCGCCTTGGCCATGGGCGCCGACCGTGCCATTCTGGTTAACGCCGCTGATGACGTCCACACCGACATCGAACCGCTGGCCGTCGCCAAGATCCTCAAGGCCGTCATCGCCGAGGAGAACCCCGGTCTGGTGATCGCGGGCAAACAGGCCATCGACAACGACATGAACGCCACCGGCCAGATGCTTTCCGCGCTGCTGGGTTGGTCTCAGGCGGCTTTTGCCTCCAAGCTGGAGATCGAAGGCGATCATGCGCTCGTCACCCGCGAGGTGGACGGCGGTCTGCAGACGATCAAGGTGAAACTTCCCACCATCGTCACCGCCGACCTGCGCCTGAACGAGCCGCGCTATGCGTCCTTGCCCAACATCATGAAGGCAAAGAAAAAGCCACTCGAGGAAAAGACTGCCGCCGATTACGGCGTCGATGTCACCCCGCGTCTGACTGTGGTCAAGACCACTGAACCCGCAGCGCGCGCGACAGGCATCAAGGTGGCCTCGGTGGACGAGCTTGTAGCAAAACTCAAAGAAGCGGGGGCTGTGTAATGGCTGTTCTTCTGATTGCTGAAGTGACCGATGGCGCGCTGGCGCTGGACGCCACCGCCAAGGCAGTGACCGCGGCCAAGCAACTGGGCGATGTGATCGTGCTCTGCACCGGCGCTTCGGCCAAAGCGGCGGCGGATGAGGCCGCCAAGATCGGGGGCGTGTCGAAGGTGCTGGTTGCGGAGGACGCGCTTTACGGCCACCGCCTTGCCGAACCCGTTGCCGCCCTGATCGTCAACCTCGCCCCGGGCTATTCGCATATAGTGGCACCGTCCACGACCGATGCGAAAAACATCATGCCGCGCGTAGCGGCCTTGCTAGATGTGATGATCCTATCCGACGTGATTGGCGTGGTCGATGTCGATACGTTCGAACGTCCGATCTATGCGGGCAACGCTATCCAGACGGTGAAGTCCATCGACAGCGTCAAGGTCATGACCATCCGGACCTCGACCTTTGACCTAGCGTCCATGGATGGTTCGGCCCCGGTCGAAGCTATCGCCACTGGCGACAACCCCGGCCTGTCCGAATGGGTCGAAGATAAGGTGGCCGCCTCTGACCGCCCCGAACTGACCAGCGCAGGCGTGGTCGTGTCGGGCGGGCGCGGCGTTGGTTCGGAAGCCGACTTCGCCCTGATCGAGAAACTGGCCGACAAGCTGGGCGCCGCCGTCGGCGCATCCCGCGCGGCTGTGGACTCGGGCTTTGCGCCGAACGATTGGCAGGTGGGTCAGACCGGTAAAGTCGTCGCCCCAGATCTGTACATCGCCATTGGCATCTCGGGCGCCATCCAACACCTAGCTGGCATGAAGGACAGCAAGATCATCGTCGCGATCAACAAGGACGAGGAAGCACCGATCTTCCAAGTTGCTGACTTCGGCCTGGTCGCCGACCTGTTCGTGGCCGTCCCGGCCCTGATTGACGCTCTGTAAATCGCGGCACATCGAATGCGAGAAAGCCCGTCATCCGGCGGGCTTTTTTTGTATGCACATCGTAGGCGCGACGGCATCACCCTATGCGGCGAGGCTTGACGGCTGGTTGAAGCGCCAGGGCATCAGGTCTTCGATGCGGCTTTGCGGGTGACCGTCGAGGATGGCACGCAGCGTGGCGGCGATGTAGTCGACCGGGCTCACGTCGGACATCTTGCAGGTGGCGACCAGCGAGGGTAAGCGGGAAGAGACCCCCGTGGGTTAATGGCATGTCCGGTCTGGGGTAGGCTTCCGGCGTTGCCCTGATCGCCGAGGTTCCGTGTCTACGACCAGTTCTACGCCTATGCCTGCGACTGGTAGCTTGCAGTTGGTCGAGGCGTTCGTTGAGCGACTGGACGGTGCGCCGGTCGGCGAGCGGCGCCGTTGGTCGGATGAGTTCAAGGCGCAGGCTGTCACAGCGGTAAGCGTTTCCTGCCCACCACCTTCCGGCTCTCATCCTGATCGGTTCTTTGGACCTTGGTGATTGTTGGGATGGAGTTTCTCCATGGAGACTACATTGGAGGTTCTCCCGGTTGGCGGTCGCGGCCGTCGGAACCGGAAGTGGCCTGATGAGGTGAAGGCCCGGATCGTGGCGGAGACGCTGACGCCGGGTATCACGGTGAATGCTGTCGCGCGGCGTCATGGTGATCCGGCGAACCATGTTTCGGCCTGGCGAACTCTGGCGCGCGAAGGGCGGCTGGTGCTGCCAGCGCCGGAGGATCCGGTGGAATTTGCATCGTTGATGATTGGCCCGGTTGGTGATGGACCGCGTTGTGCCGTGGGCGCCGCGGACCGGCCCGAGATCGTCGCAGGCGCGGTGGTGATCCGTCTGGAAGCCGGGGCCTCGGCGGAGCGGATCGCGTCGGTCGTGCGCGCCTTGGCGGCAAGCCAGTGATCTTCCCGTCGAACCGGGTGCGGATCATGGTGGCGACGAAACCCGTCGACTTCCGCAAGGGTCATGACGGCCTGGCGGCGCTGGTAGCGTCTGTGCTGCGCAAGGATCCGTTCACCGGCACTGTCTTTGTGTTCCGCTCGCGCCGGGCTGACAGGTTGAAACTGCTTTATTGGGACGGCACGGGTTTGGTGATGGCCTACAAGCGGCTGGAGGATGCGCGCTTCACCTTGCCCGCCATCAAGGACGGGATCATGGCGCTGAACCATGCCCAGTTCGAGGCGCTGTTTGCCGGGCTGGACTGGCGCCGCGTGAAGGCGCTGGAGGCGCGCCCGCCAGCTGCGGCAGAGTGAATCAGCTGCCTGATTTTGCATGGTTTTGCTGGAGGTCCTTGATAAAATCAGGGCATGTCCGCAGCCTCCGTCCTTGATCTTTCCGCCATTCCGGGCGCGCAGCGTGTGTTTCGGCGTGCAAATTTGACCCCTTAAGGCGGGGTATCGGCGTCCAATTTTGACCCCCCTGATGTTCTGTCAGACCGTTCGTTGCTGAGCAGCGGACGGAGGGGAGATGAAGCGGGTGGATA
>Ga0209347_1003221_pt1 | contig 19554 bp, 20 predicted proteins | sample AutmiccommuBRH23_FD_187382 | JGI IMG/M metagenome (GOLD analysis project Ga0209347, IMG submission 187382) | Deep subsurface microbial communities from Mt. Terri, Switzerland - Autotrophic microbial communities BRH/23 (SPAdes) (version 2) | ecosystem: Environmental > Aquatic > Deep subsurface >...
CAAGGTCATTGCCACTGAGTACCTGTTCGTCGAGCAGTTAATGGATATCCAGCGGACGCTGCAATCCGCTTCCGAGTATTACCGTGTCGGCCGATCGACCTACGAGGAGTCGCATGCTCGCCTCGCTTTTTTGAAGGATGTCATCGAAAAAAAGGGTGGCCACCGCTTATTCTATCACGATGGCGTCGCCCTTCAGCGCGAGAAGGATCTGCAAATATTGTTCCGGCTTGTGTGGTTCGGAACCCCGTCCGATGCCGGCACCGAAGCCAACGATGGACGCGGACCCGTTGATTTCAAGATCTCACGCGGGGCCAGGGACAAGACATTGGTAGAGATGAAGCTCGCAAAAAACAGCCAGCTTGAGCGCAATCTGGAGAAGCAGGTGCCGATCTATCAGGCCGCGAGCGATGCCCGGAATGGTATCAAGGCGATCATCTTTTTCTCGGAACAGGAGGAAGATCGCGTGCTGGCAATATTGGAGCGACTGGGCATTCTCGGTCACAAGGATGTCGTGCTGATCGATGCGCGCGATGACAACAAGCCGTCCGGCTCCAAGGCTTGATGCGGCTGAATTCCTTTCGCGAACTCCTGCATCGAATCATGTCTAGGCGGCGCCATCTCCGTGCTCCGTAGGTTTCTCTCGCTCCGGTTCGACATGCGCAAGGAACGTGATCGTGCGGCTACCGTGGCTGATGGTCTCAATGACATTGATCTGGCCGGCTTCGAGCATCGCCCGCCACATCACCTCCACATCCTCATAGGCGCGATTCACGAAGTCGGGATCGAGCTTGGCTTCCCATTCCGGCTTGTAGTTGCGCAGGAGGGTCTGCAACTCTGAATCCGTGCCTTTGGCCTCCTGCTTCTGCTTCGTGAGCACGGGCTTTCCATGGGCTAGGACGTCACGAAAATCCCTGAGTTCCCTCGTCGTGGAGCGCGGCCGTTCGTTCTCCTTCCACTGCAGGCCAAGGGACTCGACGATCTGGCGTTCCTTCTTCCATAGGGACTGCCGTTCGTCCCAGTGTTCGATCACCGCGTTGCCTATGAAATTCAGATAGGCCTCGTAGGCGAACGCGGTCATGGTGAGGGCCGCCATCATGTCGTGGCCGACCCCTTCGCGTTCACCGGTCTCGATCGCCTTACGCACCCGTTCCGTAAAATGGAAAGCGGCATTCGCAAGGTCGTTGTGAATTAGGTCCGCATTGTCAATTTCCAGGAGCGCGCGGATCCTGGGCTGCGCCTCATCGGGCATCGTGGTCTCCTGTTCCAGCCCTCGCCCCGTGCACGTTCATGAACCGTCCCACCCTATTTCGGCCGCAAACATCCGCTCGCGTGCCGCATCGAGCTCGTCGAACGGTACCTCATCGAGCGCGAATTCCAGGTGGTACATCGGCATCTGCCAGTGCGCATACAGCGCCTGGACGTGCTCGTCGCTGGCGCTCTCCTTTGGAAGGCCTTCCGCGATCAGGCGGCGCAGCATCTCTTCGGTCAATGCGTCCCCACGGTCGAAGCGGACGTCGTCCCGGAACAGCGTCGGACCCCAGACCTCCGCCATGATGGCGAGCCCGCGCTCAGACAAGGCGCCGACTTCGAAGAGGGCCTTCGCGACCCTCAATGAGGCCGGCTCGAAGGCCGCAAAGCGCGGCTCGTATGATCGTGGCGCGCTCCAGAGTGGAACACCGTCCTCATAGGCCTCGATATCGACATACAGGCTGGTCTCCCGTTGGTAGAGCAGCGAGTTCGGCACGATGTATTCGCCCGCATAGCCCTCGAGGTAATGCGCTTTGCGCCCGTCATCGACGTACCCGCGAAGGTCGGTCATCGTCACGGGGCGCCAACTCTGGGCCTCGGCATAGAGGAGCCGGGTCAGGTGCTGGTAGAACCAGCCGAGCATCAACGGCATGCGTTCCTTCAGCAGCGAGGGCGGGCAGCGGACGATGTCGGCCAGGATGAGGATCTTGGCGGCCTCTTCCGCTGCATAATCGGCCAGGACCTGTGCTTCGCGCGGCGCGCCCTCGAGCTGTTCGGAGGCCGACCAGAATCCTTGCGCGCTAGCGAGGATCTGCGGCATTCCTTCCGAAAAGAACACAAGCCGTGCCTGCGGCGAAAGCTGGCACACACGCCGGGCTTGTTTCAGGCCGATGTTGAGCTTCGCCATCTAGGCGATCACCTTCTGGCGGTCGCGAATGGCGTTCGCCCATGTGACCAGGTCCTGGATGTCCTTCAGCATTTCGTCGGGCGGTGGCGGCGCGGCGTTGCGGCCACGGGACGGGTCATGCGCGTCGGTCTGGTCGCAGCATTTCTTGTAGCCAAGCTCGAACGCATCGCAGTCCGCCCCGGTCAACGCCGTGGCTTTGCGCAAGTTCTTGGTGTTGATGTAGTCGCGGTGACGATGCACGACGCCGCTAAATGCGATGTCTTCCACCGCCCGCTCCCAGGTACTGCGAAGCGCGTTGTAGATCTTGAACGCCTGGTCGCGATAGGCGGCCTCGTCCCGGGCGTCATAGCTCTGGCGGGACTGGCGCGCATCCTTTTCCAGCTTGTCGCAACGGTCCTTTACGCTGGCGGCCGTCCAGGGGAGGCCGATCGCCACCATGCCGGCACCGGCCGGACCGCGCGAGAGCGTCACGAGCTTGACCGGCGTGTTGTGCGTTGCGGCGCCGTCGTTCAGGTCATGGACGAAGACCAGGTCGTGGGTGAACACGATGATCTGACGGGTGGCCGCTTCCTCCACCAGCCGCTGCGCGACCTTGCGGCGCCAGCGGTGATCGAGGGACGAGACCGGGTCATCGAACACCAATGCCGAGCCGTGCGGCGAGGTGGCAAGTTCGGTCAGGAACGCGGCCAGCGCGACGCAGGTCTGCTCACCTTCGCTCAGCACATTATGCACCTTGGCGGCCGCGTTCGCGAACAGGCGGATCTGGTATTGCGGCGAGCCGTATTTGCCGCCCGAGCGCACGATCTCGACCCGCACCATGTTGGCGGCGAGGCGGACGATCTCGTCCTGGAACCGGTCGCGCATGCTGGGGGTGATGACGCGATCGGCAATGTCGTTGCCGAGCCGCGTGATCGCGCTCGTGTTCGTATCCGGCAGGCAATCGGCGATGAGCTTCAGCGCCTTCAAACGGACGATCTCGGCCTTGGCTTTGGGGAGCCATTCTGTCAGCGCGATCCGGTCGGCAAGCCCGTCGCGCTCCAGCTCCAGCCGCGCCCGGCCTTCGATCTCACTGGCGCGCTCGAGCTCGGCCGCGTACTCGCGCGCCCGTGTTTCCCGGCTCGCGATCTCGGCCTCGACCGGCGCCGAAAAGGCCGAGAGGGCGGGGGGCGTATCCCCGTCGAGGGAAGCCAGGCACACCGCACGCCGCTGCCGCGCGCTGGCCATATATCGCAGCACCGCCTTGCCAAGCGCCTTGTCCCCCAACGCGATGCGCCGCCGGATATCGGCATGGAGGCCGACGGTCACGGCCTTCCCGAGCAGGTCCTGCAGAAGTTGCTCAAAGGCCGCCTCCGCTTCCGCGGCGGCCTGCTCGGTGTCGGCCGCGATGAACGCATCGAAGCCCTTGAGGCGGGTCCGTGCCGCCGCGCTCAGCGGCTCATGGCAGAGCAGGCACACCGCTCCGTCATCGGCCGGTGGAAAGGGCGTGCCGACATGCTCGCCATAATGGCGTGCCGCCTCCCACAGTTCCTTCCAGACCTCGCCGCCCACTTCCTTCACCGCAGCCTGTCCGTAAGCCAAGTCGGCTGCTTTCGCCGCAGCGGCCCGCTTGGTGCGCGCCTCCAGGGACGCGCGGTGCAGTGCCAGAAGCGGGGTATCGGCGTTGTCGGCGGCGAGGCGGCGCAAATACTGCAGCAGCTGGCGCAGCTGGTCCGCCACCAGCAGCTGTTCGGCCGAGGCGACCAGGGCATCGCGGGCGAGATCGTCCCGCAAGCGGTCATGCCGCTCGCGTTCCGCGTCGGACACGACCGCCAGCGTTTCAAGCGTGGCAATGTCGGTGCGCGGGGAGAGCGCTGCGAGGATCTTGCCGGTGGCGGTCCCCGCTCCCCAGGGCTTCTTCGTGAAGATCTCGTCGATGCTTGCTGTAAGCCGGTCCTGCTCGGTGGTCAGGACGGTCTTCACCCGCTGGCAGATAGCGGCCAGCTCGTCGGGTATGTCGAGGCCGAAGGGACGGAAGGCGACCTCGTTCTTCTCCCGCACATGGACCGCGCCGCACTCCCGGTCGAATACGCTGACGGCCGACAGGACGGGGTGCGGCTTCTCATCATCGCGCCAGGTGGCCGGCGCGGACGCGGCGCCGGCGACGGCATAAGTGAACTCGGCCTGTGCCCCCTGCCCGGCCAGTGGCTTGTAGGCGTCGGGCATGATCTCTCCGGGATAGCGCGCCCGGCAGGCGCGTTTCAGCACCCGCGCATAGCCGGATTTCCCGGCGCCGTTGTCGCCGTAGATGATCGTGATGCCACTGGGCTCGAATGGCACGGTCTGGCCCGGCGCGAGTTGGTTGACGCCAATGACGCTGCCCAGGCCCAGCAGCGTGATGCTTTCGCCAGCGCCGGGATTGGCAGGCAGGTCGGCCGAGGCGAGCGGCGTGGCCACGAGCTCGATGCCATCGGCGCCATGACCCTTGCGGCAAAGCGAGACCAGTTCGGCCAGCGCGGCATCATCCGGGGTCCCGCCCGCAATGATGCGCCGCAGGGCGTCACGCTGCCATGCCGGACGGTCCGCAGACCATTCCAGTACTATTTCGAGCACAGAAGGATTCGGCGCAGCGGTGTTCATGGAGGGTGGTGCTCAGGACTGATGACTACTTCGATTGGAGCAGAGTTATCCAACGACCGCAATCAAAGGCATCTTCTGGCTGTCGTGAACCGAACCCTGCGGTTTCGGCCAGCTGGCTTCCATCCCTGATGCAAATGGGCCGGGCTCTCGCCCGGCCCCTCAGTCTTTACGCGCGACGGCGGACGCCCGGCCGCAAGGCCTTCCCGTCGATGCGGACCTCGGTCAGCCCCTTGGCGACGAGGGGCATCGACTGCCGCGCGAACCGCGCGATGTTGTGCGGGGCGACGTCGAACACATGCCACCGGTGGCGACGTGCATTGGCGTCGGTGAACCCCTTGTTGGCGCGGTAGCCGCCCGCATTCTGCACATGGAATTGCATTTTCCAGCGCGTGAATTCGGGATGGTACTCGTCGAGGATCCGCACGCGCACGGTATGCTTGCTTCGCCGTGCGGGTGCTACGATGCGTATGCGGGGTAAGGCGATGACTTTGCCCATTTCAGTCTCCTGCTGTGCGGCTCAGGATTGAAAAAAGGGCGCGCTGTCGAGAGCCGTACGACAACCACGCCCGCGTTGTGCTGGCTTGGTCGGCGGCCGCGGGTTGGTTCCACGCGGTTCAGCTCCCGGCATTTAGCCGGCGGTTCTTGGATCCAAAGATAAGGACCCGACCCCGATGTAATCAAACTACCCCGAGTCGATCGAATGAACAAGATGAAGAGGAGGTCAAGGGGCCCTGCCCCTCTCTCCCCCAAGGCAAATCGACACGGCAGGCTCCTACGGCTGCGCCTGCGTGCGCCCGCACCACCCGCAACGATTTTACTTTGTCCCCTCCCCGGTCTCGGCGACGGCCATCCGGTTCGACACGCCCAGCTGCGTGCGCCTCCGTGGCGCAAGGAACGCATCTGCCCGCTGGCCGGAAACCGTGCTGCTGCTGAAAAGGCTGCTGCAGCGGCATCCGCGAGCGCCAAACGAGCGGCTGTTCGTCAGCCGCTACGGCGAGCCGCTCGGCCCCCCTGGCGTCCGGTTGAAGCTCGCGGCGTATGTCAAGGCGGCCGCCGCACCTGCGTCAATCCTGCGAACCAAGCAAGTGACGCCGCACAGCTTCCGCCATGGCACCACAGTGCACCTCGTCTCGGCGGGCGCCGACGCCACGGTCAGCGGTTGCTGCTCGTCAGCCCACGGCTAGTCCTCGATGTCGAGGTCAGCGTTTTGAAGGTTGGAGAAAAAGTCGGGCACTATGTCGCCGGCCAGCAGCTTGTCCTTCGACAACAGCCCAGCGTCCTCGAGGGCCTCGAAATCCGGCAGGTCGCGCAGCGTATCGAGCCCGAACTCCAGCAGGAACTCCTTCGTCGTAACGTAGGTATAGGGCGCGCCGGGAGTCGGGCTGCGCGGACCGGAGGCGATCAGCTTCGCGCCGCGCAGATGGCCGATCAGGTCGCGAGATATCTCCTTGCCAAAAAAGGACGACAGCTCTCCGCGCGTGATCGGCTGGAAATAAGCCACACACATCAGCACCAGCACCTCGGACTGCGTTAAATCGGACGTCTTCTCACTTCCACCGACTGCAGCGCGGATGGCGTCGGCATAGGCCGGCCGGGTCAGATGCCGAAAACCGCCGGCGACGGCGACCAGGTCATAGGGCCGCCCGCGCAGCTCTTCGCGGATGTCGTCGATCAAAAGGTCGATGCTGCAGCTTTTTCCGACGATCCGCGCCAGCGTCTCACGGCCAACCGGTTCGCTCGCCGCGAAAATCGTTGCCTCAACGCGGTGCATCCATTCCCGCCAGCGCGCCTCCGGCGGCAGGTGATCCAGCTCGCGATCAAACAGGCGGTCGCCTGATCGATGGTCATCTGATCGACCTTTCCCCCTTCTCCCGCGTGCCGCCTCGACCATTGTCGTCAGAGCCCGTAGATGCGGAAGGTGGGGCGGCCGGACAGCTCGCGCACGGCGCCGAGTTCGACCAACCGATCGAACAGGCGGCGCAACCCACGGTCGCTCATGCCGGCGATCTTTTGCGAGGCAACGATCGCATCGTCGGACAGGAGCTTGTCGACAACAGCGTCCGCTGCCTTGGCCCGGAGTTTCGGCGCGACCGCAAGCAGCCGGTCCGCGCGTCGCTCGAGCTCGGCGGAAAGATGGATGGCGCGCAGCGCAGCACGCGCCTGCGCGGCCAACAGACTTTTGGCACGCTCAGGATCTGTCTCAATGCCTGTCGCCACAGAGCCGGCCGCGGATCGACGCGGGCGAGCGCTTGTCCCCAAGGCTGCCTCGGCGCCGAGCAGCGGCACCGCGTAGGCCCAACCCAGCCGTTGCGCCAGCAGGGCGTCCGCGAGCCAACATCCGAAGGCTCGTGCGAAGCCATACCTTTCGGCGGCCGTGAACGCGCCGGTCAGCATGCCGACCATTCCGATACCTGCGGAAAGCTGCCGAAGCTCGTCCGCCAGATCGCTGACCACCGCGTCGTCGCGGACGAAAAAACCGAACTCGTCCAGCACCGCAGCAAGGTTTTTCTCGGTCAGCAGCTCCTGCGCGGGCCGTGCTACCAGCCGGCGCCAGGCCAGCAGCATCGATCCGGCGGGACCGAGGGTCGTCAACCCTGACAAAATATCGCTTGGGCGGGCGAGCAGAAAAGAATCGCGCAGCGCGCTTTCATCCTCGACGCGGCCGGCCTGCTTTGCCGTTGCCGCGGCCGCGACGAGCGCCAGGCGGTGGCGCCAAGTACCGGCCCACCGCTCCTTCCGGCGGACGATCGTATCGAGCGCGCCGATGGCGGCGCCAGCGGCGATCGCGAGGTCCTCAATTTCTTTTCCCGCAAGGTTTTGCGCATCCGGGACGGCCCGCCGCAGCCAGGCCGGCACCGTTGCCATCGGCGTGGCCCCGGCAAGGCTGCCGCCGTCGCGCAGAGAGGGTTTGGGACGCAGAATCATCGAAACGCACGATGAATCATCACGGCGCTTTTAGCAACTAAATTGCGCGATATCCGCCGCGCATGTCGTGTGGATGCAACGAACGATAATCTTGCATTATCCGTCGTCTTCGTCTTTATATAAGAGATGGCCTCTCTCGTCGATCAAAACCCCGAAAATCGTACTCGGCATCGCTCCGCTCGACCACAGGAAACGCCGCCGGGTGTCGACCAGAACGCTGCCGCAGGCTCGGCCGAGCCCGACGCCCCGGTCGGCGACGACATGCCCGACATCATCGACGTCGTCCTGGAGATGGGCCGCGCGCCGGAAGAGCCCCCGGCCGAAGCCCCCTCCCCTCCCCTTCCGGTTGTCTCGACCCCGCGCCTGCCGGCGCATCTCGACGCGCTGGCCGATCGCGCCCGCGATTACGTCGAGGCGGCGAGCTCGGCCAACACCCGTCGCGCCTACGCGTCGGACTGGAAGCAGTTTGCGAGCTGGTGCCGGCGGCAGGGCGTCGAGATGTTTCCCCCCGATCCGCAGGTGGTCGGCCTCTACATCACGGCTCAAGCCTCCGGAAAGGCAACCGGGGACAGGAAGCCCAACTCCGTGTCGACGATCGAGCGCCGGCTTTCGGCGCTGACCTGGAACTATGCCCAGCGCGGCCAACCGCTCGACAGAAAGGACCGCCATATCGCCACCGTGATGGCCGGCATCCGCAACAAACACGCTGCCCCGCCGCGGCAGAAGGAAGCGGTATTGCCCGAGGATCTGATCGCCATGCTGGAAACGCTCGATCGCGGCACCCTGCGCGGCCTGCGCGATCGCGCCATGCTGTTGCTTGGCTTCGCTGGCGGCCTGCGCCGCTCCGAGGTTGTCGGCCTCGACTGCGGCCGCGATCAGACGGAAGACGGCCGCGGCTGGATCGAATTTTTCCCCGACAAGGGCGTGCTGGTGACGCTGCGCGGCAAAACCGGCTGGCGCGAGGTCGAGGTCGGTCGCGGCTCGTCAGACGCCACCTGCCCGGTCGTGGCGCTGCAGACCTGGCTGAAGCTCGGCCGCATCGCGCACGGCCCCCTGTTCCGGCGCGTCACCGGCCAGGGCAAGGCAGTCGGCGCCGAGCGGCTCAACGACCAGGAAGTCGCACGTTTGGTCAAGCGGACCGCGCTGGCGGCCGGTGTGCGCGGAGATCGGCCAGAGGGCGAACGCGGGATGATGTTTGCCGGCCATTCGCTGCGCGCCGGCCTCGCCTCTTCGGCCGAGGTAGACGAACGCTATGTGCAGAAACAGCTTGGCCACGCGTCTGCGGAGATGACGCGCAAATACCAGCGCCGCCGCGACCGGTTTCGCGTCAACCTCACAAAGGCGTCAGGGCTCTGAAACCCCTTCCCCTGCCCTGTTGCAGCCGTATTGGCAATCCCATATAGTCAGGATAGTCATAGTGGTCACGGAGGCCAGCGATGTTATCCGCACCCAAAGAAGATACCAACTGGACCGTCGCCGGAGCCAAAGCCCGGCTGTCGGAGGTGATCGAGCGCGCACAGTCTGCACCTCAAACGATCACCCGGAACGGCAAGCCAAGTGTCGTTGTCGTCTCGGCCGAGGAATGGCAGCGCAAGACCGCACGCAAGGGCACGCTTGCGGAGTTCCTCATGGATTCGCCGCTGCGTGGCGCTGGTCTCGACCTCGAGCGTCAGCGCGACGAACCGCGTGATCTGCGGCTGTGAGGCTGTTGCTCGATACGAATGTCCTGTCTGAGGTTACAAAGCCGGCCCCCGACCCAAGGGTTCTGGAATGGCTGGACCAGCTCGATGAGGACCGTTCGTACATCAGCGTGGTGTCTATTGCCGAAATCCGGCGCGGCGTCGCCCTCATGGACGAGGGCCGGAAACGCGACACCTTGGCCGAATGGCTGGCGCAGGATCTGCCGCGGCGTTTCGAGCAAAGGGTTCTCCATATTGACGAGCCAATCGCTCTGGCCTGGGGCGATCTGATGTCCCTGGCGAAGCGTCGCGGTCGCGGTCTATCATCCATGGATGGCTTGATCGCCGCCACCGCGATTGCGCACAATCTTACCCTGGCGACACGGAATACCAAGGATTTCGAGGGGTTTGCCTTCGAGCTGTTCGATCCTTGGACTGCATGATCCCGCTCTAAACCCCGGTCACCCGGGAGGGCTGCGTGACCGTCGACGCGGGCTGCCTCAGGCGTCAATGGTCTTCTCGATCGGGCAAAGCTGAACGCCTTGTCCAGCAGGGTCTGAGACGCCAAGATCGAATATGCGCGAACGCAATACCTATCGCGCGCGCTGACTTTAGCCGGATCGGCCGAAGGATAGGTAAACGCGGGAGCGCGCTGTAATGGAACCCAGGATCGTCGACAGCCGAGACGATTTCGCACTGTGGGCGATCGATCGCGCCAATGCGATCCTGACCGATCAAGGTTCGAATCTGGTCACCGCTTCCCGCAACGGGGACCAGGCCCAAACCCGCGAGACTGCTCAGGCACTTGGTCAGGCGATTGTGGATGCCCTGCTTGAGGCGTTCGACGGTCTCGTAGGCGAAGAATGAGCCTCTGGCTCGACCCCGCGCGCAGCCGTACCATCGACAGGCCGTCTGTGTACGCACCGATCCATCCGGCCTCACGATTTTGGCCTGCGCAAACTTCTGAGAAGCGCCTCCGACACCTCGAGCCGTCCTTCCCTCTTGTCGCCATCGTCCGGCGGTGCGCCACGGGTCTGGGCGGCCGCCTTTTCGGCATCGAGTTTGGCGCGCAACAGAGCCATCACCATCGGCCAGGCCGAGAATTTCCCGCCGCGGGCTCGATCCGTCAGGCTACGCAAATAGCCACCGGCGCTGTTGATCTGGTCGGCGCGCTGATAGATCGCAGCCAACGTGATTGCCGCCTGCCGTTCGCCCAGTGCCTCGCAGGCCTCTCGCCAGGCGCTGGGGCTGACCCCCAGCATCGGCCGGGCGACCTCCGCCGCCGCCAGAAAGTCGCGCCAGTTGCGGATTTCGCCACCCTTGGCCAGCTCGCGCCAGTTTCCACAGGCGTCCAGCACGATCCCCAAGGGCAATTCCCGTTTGGGCAAGCTGTGCAGGTTGTCGTTTTCCGCAGCGTTGCCGCCCGCTTCCTGCTGGTCTCCTAAGCCGTTTTCAGTTTCAGATATGGAGTCTGGATTTGAATTCTGTATGTGGCGCCCGGAATGGGACTCATTGGCGTCCGGATTCTGTGTTTTCGTGAAAGATTCCAGCACGTCACGAATTTCGATCCAGAGCAGGTCCAGGTCCTCGCAGATATCCTCGAGGAGTTGCTGGGGGGCGGTTCGAGGGAGCCGGCCGATAATCCCTTGATAGGTCCGTGTCATCTTGCCCCAATTGCCTGGAACCCCCTCCTCTATGCCGGCGTCGATCATCTTCACGATGTCCCGGCGCAACAAGGTCAGGCGCTCTCTGGCAGCCTTGCAGGCGCGTTTCTCGACCTGAACCGTCTCGGCAAATTCGGCGAACTCCCCGGCCCGCGCCACGATCGGCGACAGATCGAAGCCATAGGCCTGTTCGATCTGCCCGCCCCTGCCCTTGCGCGCGAAGCGTTTGCCGTTCGGGCTGTCCCGTCGGATGATCAGTCCGCAATCGACCAGGACGGCCAGATGACGCCGCAATGTTGTCGCCGGCATGCCGTTCGCACGGGCCATGAGCTGCTCGTTCGACGGCCAGACGACGAGTTCGCCATCGGCCGAAAGCTCCATATCCCGATGGAAGGACAGCAACGCGTTGAGGATCGCCAGTGAGCGATCCGTGGCGCCGATGAGATCCTTGGCTTCGCGTATGGATTTGAAGACATGCCATTTCTGAACGCTGGCGCCTTCCGGCATGGCGTTCGCTGCGACCTGGCTGGCCATCATGGCAAGCGTCATCGGCCGCCGCCCAAAGGGCGTCGTTGTGATATGCGTCTGCATCTTTCTTCACCTATTGCTAGGCAATAGAAATCCGCTCGCCGAATCGACGCTCTCGGCCCGAGGGCCTTGACTGTGATTCCAGGAAGTGCGATTCTCGTGTTTACCAGACCTGAGAAGGGCTTCCGGAATGTCGTTTCGGGGGCCTTTTTCTTTGCCCGGGTTTCTTTGTGCGGCTCGCTAGTCAGAAATTGTCAGCTGACAATTTCCCGAAAGCGTCTGTTTTTCAGTGCGTTGCTCCTTTCGGCGTCTTTCTCGATTTGGCTTCAGGGCTGCTCTTGAACTCCTCAAGGAGCGCAGGGAAGCGGCGCTGAAGAAAGCTTGCGAAGCCGGCGTTGTCCGAGACTAGGCGGATGTTGCCGCCCTTCTTCTCGACCCAGGCAACGCGGTCAGACGATGCCGGTCGGCGCTTGCTCGCCCGCCTGCCGGGGCCAACTGCCTGGAGAGCGAGCGCAAAGCGCTGATCGCTGTCCGCGCTTACGAACTCCGAAGAGGCGCGCAGTTCGTGCAGCGCGTCGTGTGCGCCGGACTGTTCGAGTCCCTTGACGAGCTGAAGCCATCTGGGACGGCCCACCTTCGGGGCTGGCCCGATCGTTACGATCAGATCCTCACCGATTGCTTGCGCCACCGTTAGAAGCCGCGAAATCTCAGGCTTGTCGACGCTCAAGGCGGCCGACAAGGTATCGCGGTCAAAGCCGTGACTTTCCATCTGCATGGCGAACCGTGCCCGCTCGACGAAGGTGAGATCTTCCCGCGGCCCGTTCTCCTGGCCTTGCAGGATGACCACTTCCTGGTCGGTGAGTTTACGAATGATCGCTTTGACGTTTAGTCCAAGCTCCTGCGCCACACGCCAGCGGCGGTGTCCAGCTGCAATCTGGAAGTGCCCCTCTTCGGACGGGTGCGGGCGGGCGATGATCGGTATCTGCTGACCGTTCTCAGCAATCGCCGCCTTCAGCTCCTGAAAGCGGCTGTCGCTGGTAGACGGAATCCGATCCGAGACGATCGAGGGACTGAACAGAGCCGGATCGAGTTCTTGGGTCGTCTCGCGGTTTGCTAGCTCTTCGCGCAAGGCCTTTGCCTGGGCCGCTTCGGCGGAAAGGCGATCAAGGCCCAGGCTCATCGCTTTGACCGCGCCCGACGGCCGCGCTTGCGGCAGCGATCCGTCGGTCGGACGCCCTGGCTTGCCTGCAGCCACGAGGCCCTGAAGGATGTCCCTGCCCCTTCCATCGGGTTTCTTCATTTGGCCGCCCTTCCCCAAGCCTGCAGAATCAACTTCTCAATGTCGCCATTCACGGCGTCCATCGACTCCAACGCGCGATCGTAGGTCTGCCGGTGCATCGACTCACGCGGGGCTTCATAAACCGTCTGCTTTGACAGACCGGCGTCGGAAATAGCCGTCGATTTCACCATCATCGGCGTGAGCACGCGCTCGCCGAACAAATTGCGCAGGAAGGCCACGATCTGGTTCTGAGGACCGTCGTTAGGCTCATGCCGCGTTACCAGATAGCGCATCCAGTCATAATCGAGGTTGCCGCCATTATCTCGCACCACCGCCAGCAATTGCGACGTCATGGCCAGAAACTGGTTCATTGAGGCGACGTCGAGCATTTGCGGATGCACGGTGATCAGCACGGCGCTTGCAGCGCACAGCGCCGACATAGTCAGAAAGCCGAGCTGCGGCGGACAATCAATGACCACCACGTCGTAATCGTCCGCCACGCTGTGCAACGCTTTGGCGACCCGCATAAAGAACAGCCCATCGTCGTCGTGCTCGCCGCTCGACAGAATGCGAGGCGTGTCGTGCTCGAATTCGTGCAGCTCGAGATTGCCGGGCACGAGATCAAGGCCCGCGAAATATGTTTTGCGCACGATCTCTGCGAGCGGCCGGCGCTCCTCATCGTAACGGATCGCGCCATAAAGCGTTTGATTGTCGGCGACGTCGAATTCGGGCTGATAGCCGAACAGGGCGGACATAGATGCCTGGGGGTCGAGGTCGACCGCTAGGACGCGGTGGCCATGAAGGGCGAGATATTGTGCGAGATGTGTCGCGGTGGTGGTCTTGCCAGATCCACCTTTGAAATTGGTGACCGCGATAACCTGAAGGTGCTCCCCATCCCTGCGCCATGGCAAATAGGACGTCTTGCCCTTCGTCAGGTGCTGCCGCAGTGCGTGGACCTGTTCGAGCGTGTAGCGGCGCCGTCCAGTATGCGCCTTTTCCGGGATCGGGCCCGCTTCGTCCGTTGCCAGATTTCTGATATAGCTTTCGGTGACGCCGATCAGTTTAGCGGTTTCGGCCGTCGAGAACGAACGGAGTTCCTTCTTGGCTTCCGGCGGGAATAGGCGCTCGCGCAAGACCTGGAGTTGAGAACCCAAAGCCTGAGAATCTTCCCAGATCGTTTCATCAAACGCCTGAGCACCTTTAGGTCGCGAATTGACAGCTGGGGTGGGGTTCATCGTGAAAGTCGCAAAACTGAGCCAATCGTGTAAATTTGCGCAAATTGATCTGACTCCCATCGACCGGTCAAGGAATATTGAGTTAACGCTTTCTTAACACCGGACCGAAAACCACTTATCATACTGATTTTCGCTCGTTTTCCGGGAATTGTCAGGTGACAATCTTGATGCAGAAGCGGGGCATCATGTTCGTACGGACGCAACCAACGCTTAGAGGGATACCCGACTCACCCGGCGCTCATGCCGGAAACGCCTCTCGCTGCGGCTATTGGGCAGAAGCGCAACTGCGCGGACTATCGAGCTGATGCAGCGCCACCAACAGGTATTCGCACCTGTACCGAAGTCCCACTTCCAAATTTCGATGCGACCGTAATTTCGCCCTCGAAAGCGGCCGCCATCTGCGCACAACCGGTCAGTCCCAGCCCCGTGTGTGAGCCCGCACGCGTAGAGAAGAATGGCGTTTTCGCTTTCGCCAATACCTCGGCCGACATACCCGGGCCGTCATCGAGTATCTCAACCAACAGCTCGCGTCGCCTGAAGAAGCGATGATCCTCAACCTTCGCGGCGACCATGATCTGGCCTTTCGGCCTGTCTCCAAGTGCGGCCTCGGCATTCTGGACGAGCTCATCGAGGATCAGGCGCATAGGCGCAGCCGGTACCTTTGTCTGAGCGGCGTCCGGACTGACGCGCATATTAAGTTTGCAGGGACCGCTCGTGCTTAGCTGATCGAGAACCGTCGCCAGACTTTCCCGGCGGGTATCCTTATTTGCATACGCTATTGTGCCGAGGCCGTTTGTGATGGCTTCCAGCTGCTGGACCGCTTCTCTCGCCGGCATCAACATCTCGGGGTGCTTTACGTCGTCCTCGTCCTGGTAGCCCAGAAACAGCTTCAAGGCGGTGACACGCGACCGCGTCATGTGCGCGTAGAGCGCAGAGAACGACCGCAGGTGCTGCTCCTGCCTTTTGGTCAGGGCATTTCGCAGATGGATGATCGTATAGCCGACAGCGGCGAGTACCAACGCAACCGCAAACAAGAACCTGTTTCGCGACGCCGCTTCTTCAATGTGCGTTGTCGTGTTCAAGGTCTCGGCATGCGCAACCGCGGTGCCGGAAACCTCGAACATCCGCTGTTCCAAATCAGGCATGACCTGAAGCGCGCCTTTGAAGGCCGTGCTGCCGTCGAGTATGGGATCAAGATGGTCGCTCGCTATGGCCTGCAAGCCGCGCAGTAGCTCGACATCGCGGTCGCCCAAGAATTTTGGCGCATACTCGAGCTTCAGCAGCTGGTCGACATTCGTATTGAGCAAAAAGACCTGGCGTTTGAGATCAGCTTCCATCCGACCGGTCGCCGCCGCCAGGCGCAGCTCGCCATGGATCCGAGCAAGATGCTCACGGATTTGCGTCGTCCTCCACTGAACTTCGTACGTCTGACTGTAGTTCAGGTCCGACTCGGCACGATACTGTTCGGATCGGACGAAAGCCCCGCCGCAGAGGAGCAGCGCGATACCCAAGCTTGTGAAGGGCAGAGCGGATTTGAGCCTTGGCGCATACCTCCTCATTCCACCGGCCTGACGGCGACGACAAACCAGACCCAGATTGAATTGCGGGCGGGTACATATTCCGCAGGGAGCTGATCATAGGGCCAGACCAAAAAGACCGGCCCCTGTTCCTCGGGAGATAGCGGCGTGAATTCCTGATCTGTGTTGCATCTGCCGGACTGCACGTCCGCGCTGACGCATGCGCGGTCGATCGCAAAGATCGGCTGGTAGCTCTGGATTTCTTCCAGCAGGATCTCCGAGGTGAAATTGTCGTACGCGATGAACTGCACTGACTTGTCCCCCTGCAGCCCATGCCTCCGCAGAACGTCGGCGATCCTCGGACCCCGGAACTTGATGGTTTCGCCTTCCTTGGTCCACGGCGTTCGCGTTTCGATTTCGACGTTCTCGAAGTCCGAGCGCAACCGCTCGACGGGATATCGGTCGGAAACGGTTCGCTGATCACCTTCGATGGTGAGGACGCTCGGATCGGTGGAGGCGGCGGCCATCGAAGCGAAGGCCAATAGCCCCGAGAGGGCGCCGAGGAATGTATCAAATCGCATAGGCCACCTCCGCATCGAATTCTCTTTCGCCGTCGTCTACCGAGTAAAGAACACAGGGGCCACTCGATCCCCGCGGATCGTAGATCAGCTCCTTCTTCGCCATGGCCGCGGTGATCGCCTGAACTCCCGACAGGCCATAAAGGTGGTCGTGCAGTTCCAGGAAGACGCGCTCTACCCCCGGCAACTTTGCGTCCTGCAGCAGGTCAAGCTCTGCTCCCTCGACATCCATGACCACGGCGTTGATGCTATGCTGCTCGATGAAGGCATCGATGTCGCCTGATGCGATCTCGATGACCTCTTCATAGGGGCCTTGCTCCGCAAATCCCGACGACATCCAGAAGTCCGCCCGACGGTAGAAGGGCACCGTCTTGGAAGGGCCCGCCGCCAGGATGCCGTTTGAGAGCACGACATTGCCGTCGCAGTTCACGTCGATGACACGTTTGGCAAGCCGGGTGGTCTGCGGATCGGCCTCGAAACTCCAGACACGAACGTCCTCAACCGAGGCGATGATCGATGTGATGACGCCCAGGCCGGCGCCAAGCTCCAGAACGCGATCTCCTGGACGTATGGCACGAGCAACTCGCCGTGCTTCGTTCGCCTCATAGGCGCCGGTTTCCAGAGCATTCCAGACTTCCGGCGAGACTTCGTTCGGTGCGATCGGCACGAGCACGCCGTGGATGTTGAGTTCGCTCATCCGTCAGAGCCCCTCGGGGAGGCGACCCAACTTCAACAGCTTGGCGCGCGCCTGCTTGTAGTATCTTTCGGCGCTAGCGGCATTGATTCCAGCCTTGGTCGCCAGCTCCTGAAACACCGCGCGACGCTTCGTACCGGTATTGCGATGCATCATCATGGCGAGGATCTCGTCCTCGCGGGGCGTGAGGGTAGGGAAGCGCAGATCCAGTTTCGCAGTGTCCAGATCGGACAACTGGATGGAGAATTCGCCCCGGTCGATCTGTTCGAGCACGAGAGGCAGCTCGCCTTGCGACAATCCCGTCTTGCAGACATAGGCTCTCGCGCCGAGCAATCGGCAAGCCGAAGCCTCTTCCTCGGCATCCGAACCGGTGACGACGATATGTACGGCACCGGGCGCGGCCTCGATGATCGTCTCTACAACGTGAAGTCGATCATGACGAGAAGTTGGGTCGAAGCCTGGCAGGCCAGGATCAGTGATCACAAGATCGAACTGATCTTGCTCGAGAAGCTGCTTTGCCATCGGAAGGGTTTGGGCGCCGGCGACAAGGCAGTCTCGCAGGCCCGCGCGCAGTTCGGCCATGAGGGCCAGGCGCATCAGGTTCTGGTCTTCGACGACGAGGGCTCTGTGCACGAGTCGGTCTCCCGATAAATCGAGTCACCCGCGCCGCCCAGCGTGATGCATATGATCGCATATTCGCACTGCACAAAAGGGGATGATGCCATCCCCAATTGCAAAAAAGGGGAGGCAGATACCCCCTTTCAATCAAACTTGATTGCTGAGAGTAAGATTCGGAACGTCTGGAGCGATCGACAGCTCTCCGCATGCGGGGAAGGCAGTTCTGGAGATAATCGAATGGGTCTCACGCCAACCAGTCGAACTGGTACGATTCGACAGGCAGTATCGCTGCACTACAGAACGCGGTTGACAGCAGCCAGCCTGCGCAGATACTCGCGTCAACCTTGGTCTCTTCTTCTCCATCCTGTCGTCCGATTTTACGGAATGCGTGAGATTAGGGCGCTGGAGGCGTTGGTCGCTCTGAAGCCCGCGAACTCCGGGGAAGCGCGGGACAAGCTCCTTTATCTGATGGCGCTCATGACCTCCAACGCCACGGTCCTGCCGGTGAGCGAGGTAGACCGCGCAATCCACACCCTGCATCCGTTCAGACCTGACCTGGCAAAAGCTCTCGGCCGCAGGGCTCCCGGCGGCGGTAATGAAATGGAGGGGGGTTCGCGTCCGCTGCCCGAGGTTGCGCGTCGGACGGAACAGCCGCAGAGGTGACCGGACGGGGATTTCTGGTGCCTCTATGGCTACCGGCGCAGGTTGAACCAGTGCCGATTCACGTTGCCGTCGTCGTCCCGGATGTCGAAATAGTATGGATCTTGCCGGGTGGGTCGAGGCATCGTTACAGTCTGCTCGCAACCGTCATGACCGCCAAAGCCAGACGCGCACGTACTGCGAACCTGAACACACAAATCGGCCTGTCCGCCGGGATGTTCCTGATTGCTCGATCCTACACTCCAACCTGCGGGACACTCGTCGTAAGCTTCGTGGCCAGGTTTGCCAGTCCCAGCCTCGGGGCAGGTCGGCCACGAAAACCCCCATTTTCCCATCGCCGAGATCAAACGATACATCGGAGGGTGACAGGCGGGCACGCCGCGCCAGGACGGGTTCGAGGATGATACGCACAAGAGCACCTCGCAACCCCATTCACTTGCCTCAGCACGGTCAGTGGACGATATCCACGTCGATGTGGCGAACATCGTTGCTGTCGCGGCCAGCATAATTCGGTTCATGGGGGCGTCTCCTTCGACAACTCTAACGGTCCGTCCGCTCGGGGCGCCTGCGCGCATCCTCGAACGGCGGCGAGATCTCGCTTTCGCGTTCGGTGAGCAGATTGAAATCAGCGATCGGTCGTCTGGCGAGCGTCCGGTCCACCGCCCTGCGTCGCCACTCAGGCATACCGAGCACATAGGCGGCCCACATGCCGTGCCGGGCAGACATGGCGTAGTTCTGCCAGGTCAGATATTCGGCCGGCGCTGGCGACATGACTCGGGCCCAACCCACGCGCACCATCTCCAAGGCCAGATCGCGGCCGCGTACGGAGCATTCACCGAGGAGCGCGCCGTCGGCATCATAAGCCCGAAGGATGCAGTTCACTTGTGCGCTGCCGACTGTGCGTTTCAGCCACGCTTTCGCCAGTGGGCCGCACGGCACCGGCTTAGGGATTGCGCTCTCGCCGTGGCGGCGAGGATCGTAGGCCCATTGCGGCAGTTCACAGGCGTCGATCGAGGCGAGCCGCACCTTGTGACGGCTCATCGGGAACCAAAGCGTCCGGCCATCGATGACAGATGTCCGGCCGGAGATTCTTGTGATCAGGCTCGAGTCTGGAACCGATCCTGCCGCGACCGAGGACGATCTCTGATCGCGCAGGAGATCCGCCGCATGGACCGGATAGGGCAGGGCGGTCAGCAGCAGAGCCGCGATGCTCGACCTGACGGCAGCTGACGTCATTGCGGGGTGCCTCCACCGGCCGCACGTTGCCCGAGCAGGAGCGCCGGGTGCTGCACATCGTCGAAGGAGGTGACTACGGCTATGAACGCAGTTATGGTTCCGAGGCACATCACCCTTTCGTCAGCTGGAATGGCGAACTGCGGGGCACACTGCCGATGATACATCCTTCG
>Ga0209347_1003223_pt1 | contig 19552 bp, 17 predicted proteins | sample AutmiccommuBRH23_FD_187382 | JGI IMG/M metagenome (GOLD analysis project Ga0209347, IMG submission 187382) | Deep subsurface microbial communities from Mt. Terri, Switzerland - Autotrophic microbial communities BRH/23 (SPAdes) (version 2) | ecosystem: Environmental > Aquatic > Deep subsurface >...
AAACCTTAAGAAATATGTTTTATTTACCAGAATAGGTTGGTCTTCTTTTTTCCAAAAATGCTGCTAAACCTTCCTGTGCATCTTTTGTTTTCCCTATGCTAGTGATTGCCTGACGTTCCCTTTCAAGCTGTATTTCCAAAAGAGGCAGCATTGACTGATTTAGCAGCGTTTTTGCTGCCGCATATGCCTTTGTGGCCCCTTGCTTAAGTTTCTTTGCCGTCTCCTCCACTTTCTGTTCAAACTCACTTTCCGGCACCACCATAGTCACCAAACCAAGTTCCAATGCCTGTCGGGCATCTAGCACTTCATCTAAGAATACCGCTTCGCTGGCTTTAGCCAAACCAATAACAGCTGGTACCAATAAACTCCACCCACCATCCGGCACCAAACCGCTGCTGGTATAAGCCTGTTTAAACCTTGTTCTTTCAGAAGCATTTGTAAGTCACACGCCAATGCCAGACTCACGCCCCCTCCGGCTGCTGTTCCGTTAAGGGCTGCAAGAACAGGTTTGGGTAAAAGCCTTATGTCAGTCACAATACGGTGAAATACTTTGGTAAGATTGGCCAATGCATCAGAAATAGACTTCTGAGAAATCATATAGTCAAGGTCTCCTCCTGAGCAAAATGCTTTTCCTTCCGCTCTGATTACCACGACACGACTACCATCATCAAAACAGTCCCTGATCGCCGACGAGAGGCTTTCGAACATTTCCATATTTAGAGCATTATAACTCCCTGGGCGGTTTAGTGTTATTCGGGTTACTGAATCATTTCTTTCTACTAAGACTACCCCACTCATGTATTTCCCCCACTTTCTCATAAAGGTAACTCTTTGAATGCAAAGTCTATGATTAACTGTAATGGTAAAATCCTCTACAGGACCTCACTCCAGAATTTCCCGTCTCCATGTTTTTTTATGGGCACAGAAAAAACTTCTAGTCACTAAGCCAGTTTGGTAACTGATATGGAAGATGTATCTCGAACTAAAATGCTATGCTCCCACTCCATCTAATTCTTTTAAAATATTCATTTTTTCAAGGCAGTAAAAATAGCCTTGACGAAAGCCGGCAGATCTGATGGGGTCCGAGAAGTTATCAAATTACCGTCCACTACCACTTCGGCATCGACAAAGACAGCCCCGGCATTTAACAAATCATCCTTGATTGAGAAAAAGGCTGTCACTTGCCTATCGGTTAAGTCACAACAGGAAGCCAGCATCCAGGGTCCGTGACAAATAGCGGCTATAATCTTACTCTGTTTATTCATTTCCGTAACCAACTTTATAGTGTCAGGACAGCGCCTCATTTTATCAGGAGAGTATCCACCGGGAATAATTATGGCGTCATAATCTGGGGCGGTCGCATCTTTGGAAGCCAAGTCACTTTTAACCGGAATACCATATTTACCTTTATACACAGCGCCCGAATCTGTTCCTACCAAATCAACTTGAAACCCCTCTTCCTTACATCGGTAGTAGGGGTAAAGCAATTCCATCTCTTCAAACATATCCTCAACTAATACAGCAATTCTTATCATCATATATGCCTCCTTTTAAGCTTGTCTTACCTTACATAAAAAGCCCTACCCTTGGGAATTCAGTTCTTCAAGCTTGTGATAGAAATCTAAAGCCTCAGGGTTCGCCAGGGCATCCTTATTTAATACTGTTTGGTTATGAATTATCTTCCGTACAGCCAATTCCACTTTTTTGCCGCTGATGGTGTAGGGAATGTCAGGAACGGCAATAATTTCAGCAGGCACGTGACGGGGTGTAGTATTTTCTTTGATATGACGTTTGATCTTACCTGCCAGTTCAGGGGTAAGATCTTGGCCGGCACTAAGCTTAACAAATAGAATCACCCGCACATCATTGTCCCAATCATGCCCCACCACGAGACTGTCGGCAATCTCCGGAAAAACTTCCACCTGACGGTAAATTTCTGCCGTACCAATACGAACACCGCCGGGGTTGAGCGTAGCGTCCGAACGACCGTAAATGATGACACCACCGTTGCTGGTGATTTCAATATAGTCTCCATGATGCCAGACATTTTCGTATGTCTCAAAATATGCCCCTTTATATTTGGCATTGTTAGGATCATCCCAAAAACCGATGGGCTGGGAAGGGAAGGGTTTGGTACATACCAATTCCCCTTTTTGATTAATCACCGATTTACCTTTTTCATCAAAAGCTTCCACCTTCATACCCAAACCCTTGCATTGAATTTCACCTGCAAACACCGGTCCTATTGGGTTACCTAACACAAAACAGGAAATAATGTCCGTACCGCCTGCAATGGAGGATAAGCATAAGTCCTGCTTGATATCCCGATAAACAAACTCGAAACTTTCTACAGACAGGGGCGAACCGGTGGAGAGAATTGCCTTTACCTTACTCAGGTCATATTTCTGTCCAGGTTTGACGCCTTCTTGTTCAATAGCTGCCAAGTATTTAGCACTAGTGCCAAAGATAGTGATGCCTTCTTTCTCGGCGTATTCAAACAACACACCGGCATGGGGATAGAATGGATTGCCATCGTACAATGCCAGAGTTGCACCGACTGCCAAGGAACTAATTAACCAGTTCCACATCATCCAGCCGCAGGTAGTAAAATAGAAAATAGTATCTTCTCTCTTTAAATCAGTGTGCAGTTTTAGTTCTTTCAGATGCTGCAGCAGAGTACCGCCAACCCCGTGGACAATGCACTTGGGCACCCCCGTTGTCCCGGAAGAGTACATGATATACAATGGGTGGTCAAAGGGAACTTGGTGGAACTCCAACTCCAAGCCATTGCTGTGGTCTAAAAAGTCATTAAACAGCACAGCATCCTGATCAAAGGTCAAGTCAATATCCCCCGCGGTATAAGGTACAACTACTACCTTTTCAATGGAGCTGATTTCTTCTTTGACTTTAGCCACCCTTTCCAAGGAGTCAAAAGCCTTACCCTTGAAATAATAGCCGTTGGCCGAAAATAAAACCTTGGGCCTGATTTGACCAAAGCGGTCCATGACTCCCTTAAATCCAAAATCAGGCGAGCAGGAAGACCAAACTGCACCAATACTGGCAGTGGCCAGCATAGCAATTATGGTTTCCGGCATATTAGGCATAAAACCGGCCACCCGGTCGCCCTGCTGCACTCCAGCTTGTCTTAGGGAGACAGCCAAACGTGCAACCAAATCATAAAGTTGGCTGTAACTCAAGTAAATTGGTTCCTGTCCTTCCCCTTTAAAGACTATAGCGGTACGATCATCCCGAAAGCGAAGTAAATTCTCAGCAAAATTTAAGCGTACTCCTTCAAACCACCGGCAGCCCAACATGTCATCCCAATTCCTGGCTACTTGAGCAAAACTTCCCGAGGCAATGACTTCCCCAAAATCCCACATGGAAGCCCAAAAGTCGCTAATGTTATCTATAGACCACTGGTACAGCTGAGCATAATTGGTGAAGTTCGTTCCATAGCGATTATTAACAGTTTTTATAAACTCCATCATATTAGTTTGTTGTTGGCGTTCCGGTGCCGGATACCAAAGGGGCTGATTCATCGTATAACACTCCTTTCCTGAATAATGTGCTGATTACTACACGTCATCTAGCTGCAATAGTTATGCCAAGGTTTAAGCTGAAACAAAAAGTCGTCCCTATAAACTTTGGTCCCCGTAGCTTAATTCATAACATTCAGAATTTATCGAACCTAATCCCTTACTTGGAGTTATACCTTTGTAAACAATTGGCCATGGATTGTATACCTTTAGCCACACTTTTTAAATAAGTGGGAAAGCAGAATATGTTCCCAAACTTAAGTCTTTTTCATAAGCAGCCTAGGACTGCACCGGCGATGGCAGTGGCGCCATAGGAAACTGCAGGTACTCAAAAACAAGCTGTTTACTACTATAAATTAAGTTTGGCCAGCTTTTTGTAGAATGTTCTGCGACTAATACCTAAAATTTTCATGGCCTCTGTTTTGGTATTGGCTAACTCCATTGCTTTTGTAAAAGCTTGTTTTTCAGCTTCTTCCAGCACATCTTCCAGGTTGCCCGGTTGGTGCAACACAACGCGGGAAGGGTGCTTGTCAGTTAATGACAGGTAAGTCGGCAGGTGATGGTGTCCAATTAGCCCATCATCATCCACCATGGCTACACAATGTTCCAGGGCATTCTTTAGTTCCCGGATATTGCCCGGCCAGTCGTGCATCTTCAAACTATACAGTGCCTCTTCAGCCAACTGTAATTTTTTATTGTATTTCTGACTAAACTGGTACAGGAAGAATTCCGTTAATAGAGGAATATCTTCTTTTCGCTCCCTTAAAGGCGGAATATTAATTCTTACTACGTTGAGACGATAATACAAATCTTCGCGAAACTGCCCTTTTTTCATCATTTCTTCCAGATTTCTATTGGTTGCGGCAATGACACGGACATCCACCTTACGGGTTTTGGTGCCGCCAACTCGGTCAATTTCAAAATTCTGCAGTACGCGCAGTAGTTTAGCCTGCATGTAGGGACTCATGTCCCCGATTTCATCCAAAAAGAGCGTACCACCGTCTGCTAACTCAAACTTTCCTGGTTTACCGCCTTTTTTGGCCCCTGTGAAAGCGCCTTCCTCATATCCAAACAGTTCACTTTCCAACAGCATTTCCGGTATGGCAGCACAGTTCACGGCTATAAGTGAACTGTGTTTTCTCGGACCGGAATAGTGAATTGCTTCGGTCACCAATTCTTTGCCTACGCCATTCTCACCGTAAAGCAATATATTTGTTGGTGTGGCCGCTACTTTCCAAGCCACAGCAAGAGCTTCCTGAAATTTTTTATTTTTACCAACAATTTTCTTAAAGGTCTGAGGCAATTCTTTTTCTTTAGATAATTCGGTTTGCAAATACTTTACATATTCGTTGGCCTTTTCCAATCTTTCATTTAAATATTTAATCTCAGATTTGTCCTGAATGATAACCACGGCACCCACAATAGGTTCCCCTACCACTATGGGAATTCCCCTTAGGTCCACGGGTGTTCCCCGGTCTGAAACCGCATTCTTTTCCATACATGCCTGTCCCCCATCAAAAGTTTGCTTGATCAAGCGGCACAGGCTGCCGTCGTCAATAGCCAAGGGAACGTTTACCATCGTTTCGCAAAACATGGACTTATACGAGCTGTTGCAGTAGATAATTTTGCATTGTTTATCTACTGCTACAATCCCTTCCTGCAGTGAACTGAAGATATCCGACAAATATCTGTCCACGGACTCCAGGCTTTCCAATTCGAAAGCAACATTTCGTGATTTGGTATCCACCAACGCGATGGAGCCAACGATTCTGTCCCGATCAACCAATGGTTCATAGTCCACATTGACGGTGGCACCGGTTTTCTCAAAATGAAGCCCCCTACGCATCATGGACTGCCCCTTACTCAGGGTATCCAGCAAACTGCTTTCGGGAAAGCGCTTGGATATATGCTCCCCCAACACTTCCTTTTCCTTCAGTTGGTGAATGTCCAACCATTTATAATTTGCCAGGGTTATTTCCCCTTTATTATTAATGGCATTGACTCCTTTGTTTACCTTGTTTAATACCTGATTCAAAATCACACTAAGCCAAGCAATTTTTTCTAACAGAATGTCATGAACTTTTTTCTCAGTAAGTTCTCCTACCAGACATCCATGGCTATCCACAATTAAAGCATAGTCCACCTGCTCCCGCAGTAACTTTTCCTCCAACCAATTTTCCAATTCACCTTCGTAAACTACTGTGGGCTTTTCCCAAGGCACCTCGGCAATTGTCGCACAATTATCGTAATAGGCCATATGCGACACATGTAAAATCCCCACCGGGATTAGACTCCGATCAACCACCGGCACCCTGACTAAATCATGTTTTTTAAATAATTCCTTTGCTTCATACCAAGAAACATTTTCAAACAGGAAGTGCTCAACTTTTTGATAGATGGTTTCAACGGTCACTGCTTTCCCTCCCTTTGGTATCTAAATATTCTGCATATTAATGCGGTTCCCTTCAATGGCAGGTTGAATATTTTTGTTATTAGTACTATAATTTATGTATACATAACCAAAATTTGGAAACAGGAGGGCTTTATACAATGTATTTTTCAAACCGACTTCAAAGGCATCTGCAACAGTTGCTACTGTCAAAATCAACCCGCCAAGGACATCTAGTCTCGTTTATGGTGCCCGGCGGGTCGCAGTAAAAATTTACTTATTCTTAAACTAATGTTTGACAAGCCGGACTCAGGACGCAGCAGCAGCCTTTAAACCTGATTTAAAAGTTGACCTTATCCAATCCCTTTAGACCAAGAATTTCCCTAGCTTCATCAGGAGTAGCTGTCTCAATACTTAGGTCATTGGCAATACGTTTTATGACCGCCACCTGCTCAGCGCTGCTCTTAGCCAGCACGCCCTTGCGCAGCCATATACTGTCCTCCAAACCGACACGCACGTGACCGCCCATGGTTAACGCTACCGTAGTTAGAGGCAGTTGGTCTTTACCTGCTGCAGCCAGGGACCATTCAAAATCACCAATTTGTTTCTTGGCAGTTTCCACTAGGAATAAAAGATTTTGCACTGTAGCCGGAATACCGCCAAGGATTCCCATCACAAACTGCAGATAAATGGGTTTCTTAATTACACCCACATCAATTAGGTATGCTAAGTTATTAATCATCCCAACATCATAAACCTCAAATTCGGGTTTGGTATCATACTTATACATAGTCTCAACAAAATACTTTAAGGATTTAAACGTATTGGGGAAAATCAGATCTTCGGTGCTTGCATACCAATCTTTTTCCCACTGGTGTTTCCAATCCTTAACCTTGTTCAGCAGTTGGAATAATGCAAAGTTCATGGACCCTGCGTTATTGGATGCTAATTCCGGCTGCAGGATTGGGACCGGGCGAATACGTTCTTCATGGGTCATGGTCGGGCTGCCGCCGCTGGTAACACACAGTACCAGATTGCAGCGTTTTTTAATCTCTGAAGTTACCTGTTTAAACAGGTCCATATCAGTAACAGGCCTGCCGTCCTCCGGGACGCGCACATGAATATGTGCTACTGCGGCCCCTGCTTCATAGGCCTTTACGGCATCCTCCACAATTTCTTCAGGTGTAATCGGCAGGTATTCACTCAGTGTTGGATTATGAATTGCACCTGTTACAGCTGCAGTAATAATACGTTTTCTCGCCATTATTAATCACCTCTACATGAATTATTAACATAACTATCCTTTTCGATCTCTAATAACCCGGGCCGTCTCTCTACCGACAATCTCTGCCTCATTGGCTGGAATTACTAAGACCCGAACCATAGAATCATCTGCAGAGATCACCGCCTCCTGTCCGACCAATCTGTTCCTTTCGGGGTCCAACTTAATTCCTAGATAACTAAGCTGTGATAATACTTCCCACCGTAAACGCGAGGAGTTTTCGCCAATCCCACCGGTAAAGGCAATGACGTCTAGACCGTTAAGGGCTGCAGCGTAGGCGCCAAGATACAATTTCAATTGATATTGAAACACATTCAGAGCCAGGGCGGCCCGGTAATTGCCCTCAGCCGCTGCCTCCTCCAAATCCCGCATGTCTCCACTTAAACCGGAAATTCCAGCCAGCCCGCCCTGATTTGCCAGTTGATACTGCACCTGTTCTAAGTTCAGCCGCCCCTGGGACATCACGTATAACGGTACAAACGGGTCTAAATCGCCAACCCGACTGGACATTGGCAGCCCGCATTGGGCAGACATGCCCATACTAGTATCAATGGATTTGCCATCTTGGACAGCACAGAGAGAGGAACTGCCGCCCAAATGACAGGAAATCAATTTTAAATCACTTTGGCCTTGGCACCAATAGCTCGATACCCGTTCCGAAATATAACGATGGGAAGAACCGTGAAAACCATACTTTTTTATTCCCCATTCCTGGGTCCATTGCCAGGGTATACTGTAAGTTCGAGCATAATCCGGCATGGTCTCGTGAAACCAGGTCTCAAAGACTCCGACCAATGGTATTTGGGGCAGAGCATCGCGGAACATCCTCATGGCCTCAATGTACGGCGGGTTATGAATGGGCACCAATTGGTCATATGATTGCATTTTTTCAATTAAAGCCTCATTAATCAATACTGGGCCTGTAATTTCTCCGGCATGGACAGCCTTAAAACCCACGCCGTCTAATTCTTCTAGGCTGCCCAGCAGCCCGTATTGACCATCCAACAGGTATTGGAGCGACAGTTCAATGGCTGCCTTATGGTTAGGAATTTCCAAGGTCTTTTTCACCTGCCGGTTATCAGGCCCGTCGTGGACGAAGGCGGACCTAGTGCTGCCAATGCGCTCTACTCTACCATTGATTAAGAATTCTTTACTGTCAGGGTCGTATAACTGATATTTATACGAGGTGCTCCCCGCATTTACTATCAAAACTTTCATCGTTTCCCCTCCACATCAACCCTAATTCTGCTCATTTTCCCGCATTTTGTGCAGTACCACCACGGCCAGAGCCGTGGAGTTAACTTTCGCGTCAACTGTGTCCGCTCGTGACATATGAATAAGTGGGATCTTAGCACCATAGGTGATGCCCCCGGACCGGGCCTTACCAAAGTAGAGGATGGACCGGTAAAGAATATTGGAACATTCTATAGTGGGTGATATAAAAATGTCGCCCACGCCTGCTACCGGGCTGTCTATGCCCTTCATCTCAGCTGCCTTGGAGTCTAAAGGGGTATCCAAAGCCAATGGGCCGTCAATAACGGCGCCGGTAATTTCACCCCGCTGGTTCATCATCTTAAGTTCGTGCGCATCTACCGTGGCGGGAATATTTTCATCCACCACCTCAGCTGCTGCCAAGGCAACCAATTTGGGATTCTCGATTCCCAAGGCATGAGCCACGGCAATGGCGTTTTTGGAGATGGCAGCCTTTTGTTCCAGGTTAGGGGCAATGTTGACACCACCGTCGCTAAGAATCATAAACCTGTTATAAACCGGAGAATGAACGACTACCACCTGGCTGAGCAGGTTCCCGGTGCGTAGCCCGGCATCTCTTTTTAACACTGCCTTTATAAATTCATAGGTCTGAACCTTGCCTTTCATAATTAGGTCTGCCGACTGCTCTCTGACCATTTGTACCGCCAACTCACACGCCCCGTAACTATCGGTTTCATGAACTATTTCATCGTCTGACAAGTCATAGCCGATGCCGTCGGCAATTTTTTTTATTTTCTCAGCATCCCCAATTAAGATGGGCTCCGCTATGTTTTTTTCTTTAATAACATGAAGCGCCTTAAATATCACTTCATGGTGCGGGAAGGCAACTGCCACCTTATTCGTGCCAAACGACGAAGCGTACTTGACTAGATCATCGAAATTCTGCATTCTATAAATTCCTCCCAACTAAAGTCAATCAATCCTGAGATACCTACTTAATGACCATAGGGTTAACCGGAGAGCCTCCACCCCTGGTAAACGGCAGCGGTGGTGCCACCAATAGAAACTCATACCTACCATCCTGGGCGCAATCGTCAGCTAGGTCATCTACATTAAACATTTCACCCATAGTAATTCCTAAAATAGGGATCGCCAACCAATGCCAAGGTTGGAAAATTTCACTTTCGTCACTACGATTAGGGCGGACCTCTACGCCCCAAGTATCAGTTGCTATAGCCGCAACTTCCTTTTCATGCAACCACTTTAAGGACTCAAATTCCAAGCCCGGTGCGTCGCCAGCGGCATAAGTGCCCCAGCCATTAGCCATGGCATCGCCTAATTGACCGGTCCTAACAATAACAAAGTCGCCCTTCTTAATTTCTACTCCCACTTTTTTCGCACAGTCATCCAATTCCTGGTTGGAGATACCGTAACCATCGGCCAAACGGTCAACTCCTTTGAAGCGGGCTACGTCTAATAGTACCCCACGGCCGACCATTTTGTCCTTGGTCTTTTCAATACCACACTTATGGCAGCCCTTGCTATCCACCTGGCTAACCGGGTAACCGTTCCACATGACAACTTTCCTATCCCCTTTTTCATCATGCTCTTCCCAAAATACATGGCCCAGAGCATCCCAATGGGTAGCGCACTGCAGCGGCATAAATACCACATCATCGGCGTAGTTAATGTTGGTTGCCGGCTTTTTAGGCAGACAATCAACACCTGAAGCCATCATAGTGCGCACCGGATTGACCCGACCGCCCCATCCATTTTGCGGCCCATTATCATCCAGGGGAATAGCCAGAGAAAACACCTTACCCTTTTTCACTAGGCTGGCAGCCTGCACAATATCCTCGGCCTCAACATAATTCAATGTACCGATTTCATCATCCGTGCCCCACTTGTTCCAATTGGATACATCCTTGGCATATTGGTCCATAAGTTTTTTGTCAATCCTCATAATTTTCCATCTCCCTTCGACTATAAACTAATATGATTTTTACATGTTTGAAAAAGCGCTGCCGCCAATACAAAAATTTGAAAGGCCGCCTGCACCGGTGTACGAACCCACTACATTAAACTTGGCAGCCATGTAGACAGGATTGGGAAAGCAATGATGATGAGTAAGGCTAAAATCATCATAATCAGGAACGGGAAGGAACCACGGAAAATTTCCTCCACAGTTACGCTATCACCCAGACTGGCCTTCACAGCAAATACAACCATACCAAAGGGCGGTGTTAACAACCCCATTTCTACGGAAATAATCATCACAATACCAAACCAGATGAGGTTGTAACCCATCTGAGCGACAATAGGTGCCATCAACGGCACCGTAATCAGCAGGATGGAAGTAGAGTCCAAGATAGTGCCAAGCAAAACCAGCATAGCGATAAACAAAAAGATGATAACTATAGGTGCCACGGACAAGCCCAAAATCAGTTCGCCCATCCACTGCATTAACCCGCTCATGGTGAGCATACGTGAGTACATCTGAGCAGCAATCAACAGAAACATAATGGAAGATGCACCGGCCGCCGTTTCCAACAGTGAAGTCTTAAAGCCCAACATCCGCATTCCTTTGGCGTAGGCCACAATCATGGCACCTAGGGCACCAATAGCGCTGGCTTCCGTGGGTGTGAAAAACCCTCCCCAAATTCCGCCTAGCACCAGTACAATCAATATTAAAACAGGGAAAACCTTTTTGAGAGTGTCCAAGGTAGTAAACTGCGGTGGCTGTAAAATTGCTGCATCTGCTCCAGCGACAGCTTCCTGATTTCCCCTCACCCGGCCAACCAGTTCAGGCCGGAAAATACTCATTATGATGATGCCGGCACTAAAGATGCCTGCCAGGACCAGTCCGGGGAGCACTCCTGCAATAAACAGTCGGCCAATAGATACTTCAGCTAACATACCGTAGACTATCATCAGCACGCTGGGTGGTATCAGCATACCCAAAACGGAACTGCCGGCCACAGATCCAACAGCAAAACGTTTCCGGTAGTTTAGGCGAATCATTTCCGGCATGGCAATTTTACTAAAAACGGCGGCCGAAGCGACACTAACCCCGGTAACAGCAGCAAACACTGCGTTGGCAATAACCGTTGCCACACCCACACCGCCGGGCACCCGCCGCAAGGCCATGTTGGCCGCCCTGTATAAATCTTCAGCAGCACCAGAGTTGCTCATAAACGCACCCATCATGACAAATAGCGGCAGTACCGCAAAGACATAGTCCCTAATTGCATCAAAAGCAGTACTGGATAACAGGGATAAGGCCACAGCACTCTTGCCGGTTATGAGCCAGACGCCTACTAGACTCATGACCGATAGGGCAAACCCGATATGCAGTCCCAATAAAATCAATGTAAATAAAATGATGACGGTAATCAGTGCGATGGTGATTGGATCCATTAGACCACTTCCTTACTATGGCTATTTTGATCGGAATCCCTCTGTCCTGTTGCTAAAGACTTACCACTATAATAGACACCGCGCAAACACTGCCATATCATTAACACGCTGCCCAAAATGATTACGAAACGCACCGGGTAAGTGGGCACCCGTAAAGCTCCCTCACCCTCATATTCGCCCGTAATCCATGCCTGCACCGTGGCATCCCAACTGGCATAAATTATGGCAGCAAACAACAGCGCTCCAATCAAATTAGCAAACACATTCAGCACGTCCTGCCACCGCGGCGATACCCGGCCCAGAATCATGGTGGACCGCACATGGCTGCCGTCATACATGGACCAAGCCATCATAAAGAAAGCAATGCCCACAATGGAAAACTTCACTATTTCCGGTGTACCTCTTAACGGGCTGTTAAAAGCTACCCGTCCCACCACGTCTACCGTAATAACGATCATTAACAGAAATATCCATACGGAACCGCAGTAGCTGAGGAAGGCACAAAAACGGTTTAAGGCTTTTTCGATGGCCTTCAATTTAGTACCTCCTTCTCAAATTACATGAATATGTCAGCCCGGGCCCGGAAAAATAAGCCCAGGCGACACCAATTCCTACTATAAACAAACTAATATTTCGACTTTAAACTACTTGATTTCCCACTTCCGCGGCAGCTGATATCCGTCTTCTTCTAGGTATTGCAAATATAGCTTAAATGCCTTGGAACCGGGTAAACCTACGGAATCAATTTCTTTTGCAGTTCTGTCAGGTACGTTCGGTAGGCCGGCAGCCCACTTTTGCTTTTCTGCCATAGGCAGATCGGTTACTGTGACACCATTTTGGGCCATGAACTCTTCTGCTATTGTATTATTGTCTTTCGCATCCTGAGCAGCTTTAACTTCATATTCTGCTGCCACTTCTGAAATAATATCCTGTACTTCTTTAGGCAGGTTATTCCAAGTATCCAAGTTGATAGTAATCCCTTGAACCGGCTCAGCACCGAAACCTACTCTCGTATGGTATTTAGCAACTTCATATAGTTTAAAATTCTTGCTTGGAAGAGCAAACATAATCCAACCATCATAAACACCTGTCTGGAAGGAAGTATACGCTTCGTTCAGGTTAGATTGAACAGGTACGGCACCAGTACCTTCAAGTAACGTCAGGTTAGGCCCGGCAGCAGCAATTTTCTTACCCTTCAGGTCGGCTACTTCGTCCACCGGGAAGGTAGTTAATAGTTCGTAAGGGCCCGTAGGTCCGAGACCCAGGAACTTCTGATTGTATTTTTCAAAGGTAGCTTCCCATTCGGGTACTTCTTCCATAACTTTTCTGGAAATTTTTACAGCCTGAACCGGGTCAGGGGTTTGAAACGGAATGTAGTAAGGGAAGTTTTCCAGATATAGTTTCTGTGGTTCAAAGGGGAAAGACATAACCCCGATATCCAGTAACCCATCTTCTACCGCTTCCAAAACACCTTCCAATTTGGCCACAGAACCAGCATATGCTTCAGTCCACTTTATTTCGTAATTGGTTCTTTCAGCAACCCTTTTTTCAACTTCCGGCTGAAAGAAGGTATTAGCTGTGATTGTATAAGTCAAACCTGTCTCTGGGTGACCGGAACCAATAGTGAGTCGAATAGTTTCCTTTTTAGCTGGCTCATTGTCCTTAGGCTGATCGCCACCGGAACCATTAGAGGCTGAACCACCGTCACCGTTGCCGCCACAACCGGCAACCAATCCCAATGAAAGAGCCAAAACCAATACCATCAATACTACTTTAGTCCATTTCATATTAACCCTCCTAAAATTTTAGCGTTTCTTTTTAAACACCTTTAAACTCGTTTCTAGGCTAATGTATTGCTAGAAATGTCACCCCCCTCAAAGCTCCTGATCCATGTATCACAAGCACCAACTGTGTTAATTTTTAAAAAAATTTAAATATTTCAACAATTCCCTCGAGTTGTAGCAGCTATTTAATCCCTGTCCATAAGTAATATTCAAAAAACCTAGTCTCTCGCCAATCTTTACCGGGAGTTTGGCGCCCCGATTACCGGATTGATAGTCCCCATTGGTGGAAATGACTACAATATCACATTGCGCCATTCTGAGTTTCCATAGCTGTTCATAGATGTTGATTTCACCGCGAAGCATAAGATTCACCTTTAGGAAAATATGGGGATTTGAACTCTTAATGCTTTTCAAATATCCTGTGGCATCGTTACATTGAGACCTGATAGTAATAATATCAGGATGAACTCCCAAGGCACCGGATAAAGTTTCTTGGCTAATATCGCGGTAAAGAATTATTTCGATAAGAATATTGGTGTTTTGCCTGCGAATCAAGCCCACAACCTGTCCTAATTCGTCCGGGCCCATTTCCCCACTATAAAATATCCCCAGATGTTTTAATCCCTTTTGAAACATCACTTTAATTTGATCCTCTGTAACTAAACCTGGCAGGCACAGTGACTGTGACCTATTATTGAAGCATTTGCTTAACAAAAAACAATCCCTACACACCCAATAATCCTGCAATCCTTGATTGGTAATATTTGTTGCATATTGTTCTAAACAAAAATTGGTCGCTTTTTTGTAGCACATGGCAAATCTCCTAAATGTATTTGGTGATAAAATCATACGTCTTTTTGGCCCCTGGTCCCAAGCATCACCCCTTATACTATTGATATCCAAATACAATTACTTAACGGCTTGATATTAATAACAAGCAATAAGTGTGCCATAAGGCACATCCCTTTAACCATACCTCTTCCGCTGATAATTCCATACCTTTGGTAAACACTTTTCACTTGTTGTCACCAAAAGTATACAGAAAATTCAGATTAACTACGATATTGATTCGGTCGAACTGCCGCTGATATAAGAGTATCAGTCTAACTATATGCTTGAGCCTCAATTAGTCCATGATGTATAGCTGAGTCACTAAAATTGAACCCCCGTTACTACGCGCAAACCACCAGCGTAAATATCAGCAGGAATAAAATAGTGTCCCAACGTATACAGCACGGGGATAGGATCAACTGCGGTCCGTATTCCCAAAATCGTAAGCATACTCAGCAAGGTTAAAGGCCGGCAGCTGTTAGGCTCGACGGCAATGACCCAGATATTTACGGGACATCCACATCCCTGAAAAAAGAAAAAGGTGAAGAACATATCTTCACCTTACTGAAAGGACTATTCTGTTTCCTGTTCTTCCGATTTTCCTGCAGTTTGATTGAGACACTTTAACTGCAGTGCTATTTCCTTAAGTAACTGCAGGTGCAGTTGCCGGTAATGAACATCACTGGCTAACTTGGCCCATTTTTTCGGGTTTTGTTCATAACTATGCAAAACTTCAATTGGGTCCGTCATCATATTCACCCTCACAATTTAATTGATAAAAACAATGCCAATGGAAACGGCACACTTAATAGAATCCAGTTCCACATCCTTATGCGCTATGGGATAAACATCCCAACCAATTTGAGTAATAGTTTTGAATACATCAATTCCTACGGCCTCCATGGACGGCCGGGACCGCAACGGAAAACGACAGCGGCCGCTATCAAGGAAGCCGCAAATCTGACCGCCGCAAAAGGTAGTTTTGCAGCCGCCGGCGCCAAAACCGACGGCGAAATAATATCCGTCATTATAGGCTAAAGCCTCAATTCCCGAGGCAACGTCACTACTTTTGCGCTGCTGTTTCATATGACCGCGATGCCACTGCTCACCATGGGCAAAGTCTGCTACAGGTTCAACGTTATGCTTAAATATCACCCCATAAGCATAGTTACTGAGGATACGCCTCATTTCCTCAGGCGCCGGCGTGTAGGGTGGGCAGTTGGCGCTCTCCCCATACAAGTGACACCTGGGTACAGCACACTTCAGTCTGACTCTGTCGTCAATAACCACGTTATTTGCAGCTATGATTTGGGCAGCGGAGGCCCCTAATTCCAGGGCCTGTTGTTGGTACCGTTCTAAATCGGCCATCAATGTTGAATTATCCTGATGGGCCTGTATCTTTCTTGCAATTATTTTTTTTTCCATCACCTAACTCCTCCCGATTTAAACCTTTGATGTTTCATTTAGGAGACTTCCAACTTGCTTTTTGCTCGCTGCAGCATTTCCCGAATGGGTAGATCATAGGGGCATTTGGACTCGCACTCACCACATTCCAGGCAAGCATCAATTTTCACCGGCATCCCGGCATAGCGGTCTTTGGACCACTGCGGCAGGTTATACCGTTCAAGATAGCCCTCCAGCAGGAAAATGACCGGAATATTAACCCCCTCCGGACAAGGTTGGCAGTATTCACAACGGCGGCAGAAGGTCTTACCCAACTGGGCCGCTTCAGCTTCCAATACCTGGCGTTCCCCATCCGACAAAACCGGCTCCCTACTGCCCACCTGGGCGTTAGCCTGCACTTGCTCTAAGCTATCCATACCCGGTATGGCTGTGGTAACCGGGTGGGACAAGATGTACTTGAAAGCTGAACTAGTATTTGTCAAGGCCCCTCCGGCCAAAGGTTTCATGACAATCACTCCGATATCGGCGGTCCGCGCCAGTCCCAATATTTCCTCCACGCCTTCGGGTTCCACGGCGTTAAAGGGAAACTGAATCGTTTCAATAACATCGTATTTGATGGCTTCTTTTATGACATCTTTGATATGGGAGGTAATGCCAATATGCTTAATCAGCCCCTTTGCTTTAGCTTCTACTAATGCCTCCAATGCACCTTTTGGGCCCATAACCTGCTGCAGTTGTTCCATAGTTGGTACGTTATGCAACTGATACAAATCAATGTATTCTAATTCCATGGTCTCTAGGCTGGCCGTTACTTCTGCAGCCATAGTCTCTTTAGTACGAGCCATGGATTTAGTGGCGACAATACTGTCTTCCCGGTGCCCTTTTAGGGCCTGACCCAGTTTATACTCGCTATCTCCATAGTTCCGGCCTGTATCAAAGAAGTTTATTCCTGCTGCTAAAGCTGCAACCACTACCTCTCTGGATGCTTCCACGTCAATGCGCTGCAACGGGATGCCGCCAAAACCTATGACGGAAACTTTAATGTCGGTTTTTCCTAATCTTCGGTATTTCATTTTATCCAATCCTCCCCTGTTAAGAATTCCCGAATTCAATCGGGGACGGTTCCTGGCTTGAATTTTGCTCCTGATTCATAGTCTTTTTTCAGGAAACTGGTTGCCCAGGTATATGACCTCCATGCCTTCATCCCGCAACATGCGCGAAACGGCCACCGCACCCCGCCAATGAATGTCTAATCCTAGTTTCGCCATAACAATTTTTATTCTATTATTCATTCAACTATTCCTCCCCATTTAATGGTTTTAAGCAAGGGGAAACTGCTTAGAGGCCAAATTCCTGGCGGAAAATTTCCTCTATTTCTCCTAATATGACATAATCATCCTCCTAACATTCTGTCCACAGACCTCACTTCCACAAATAAACCTAGCAATTTCTTATTCTTATTTTATGTTAGAATATTCAAGCAATTTTTATGCCAATCTTCAAACCTTTTTCATTTTGCTAGTTACCAACTCCCTTTGCTGCAAAACTCTTTTGCCTCAGTCGTCCTGGACGACAATTAAAACTAGCTCGGCTTCTCATGTTAAAGCTAGTATGGCCGAAGGGATACACTTTTGCGTCGTTTGTTTACTTTTAGCAACTGTCCCTGTACTTTCATTATTACTCCATTTTGGGTTAACGTATGCTCATCATCCTCACTTGGTCTCAGTTAGCCCTTTACCAAAGAACAAGTTCCCTCTGGATGTGAAAAAGCTGTTAATATTGCCCAACGTTAGGGGAATATCATTTTATTACAGGTACCTTAAATTGCCATATAGGGACTAAAGGTTTCTTTTATTATTTAAGCGAATAAACCACATTAGCTCTCTATTAACGGAACATTTTTCAATACTAAAAGTCTATTTATATAATGGCTAAACATATCTTTTCCTTAATAACTGTCAACAAAATCAATATTTAAGCGAACACTATGTTAAAGAGATAACTTACTTAATATCTTTAGTCCAATAATCACCAGCAAAAAGGAGATTAATTATGCTAAAAATTTTGTCCCAGCTATCGTACTTGAAACTATCCAAAAAGATTGTTTGCACTATTCTCGTGGGGGCATTCATGCTAACCGCTTCCCCGCTTCAAGCTCAAGAACAGTTAAATGTAAACGAGACTAACAATGGTGCTGTGGAGATGCCCGCAGCAGCTATTGAGGCAGTCCCGGTTGGCAAGCCGGAATTACTAACATCCACCCCAGTTACTGACGGCGCAATCCTAAAGCAGTACAATTGGCAAACTACCAAAGGGCCGGTTAAAATCTTTGTTACTGAGATAGACCTACGTAATCCCTACATAGAATTAGCGGCCATCCCAGGCAAAGGGAAGCTAACAGAACGCCTCAATGTCACTGCCATGGCCCGGAACACCAAAGCGGTTGCCGCAATTAACGGGGATTATTACAACACCAGCGGCGAAGGAGTACCCATCGGACCCATGGCCACGGATGGACGTTTATTAGCCTCACCTGCAAAGCTTTCGGGCTGGCATGCCTTAGGAATCACTGATAAACGTCAGGCTTATATAGAATCATTTACTTTCACCGGTCAAGTGACGGCTCCCGATGGAGCAGAGTTTGAATTGGCCGGGTTAAATAAAACAGCCTATTGGGAACAGCCTGACGGAAGCCACAGTCACGTGGACAAACTCCATCTCTACAACGACCTTTGGGGTGGAAAAACCCGCGGCGAAGACAGTTATTCAACACCCACAGAAATCCTAGTTGAAGATGGTAAAGTAACCGATATTATTGAAGGTGAATATTTTAATTTTGCCGTGCCTGAAGGTGCGTACATCCTGCGGGGACACGAAAAAGCAGCAGAGTTCTTGCTTAATAATTTCCAAATAGGCACCCCCATTGACATTGATTACGAAATCAGCCCTGACCAAAACTGGACTACAATTATCGGTGGTTATAGCCTTCTGGTAGATAAAGGTAAAACAGTTTCCTTATCCAAGGACGTACTCGCTTCCCTAGATGGACTGCGGGCACGCTCAGCTGCAGGTATTTCCAAAGACGGAAAAACTATCTACCTGGTAGGTGTTGAGGGACGAACCGAAACAAGTAAGGGACTTTCCTTAGGTAATTTGGCTACCTTTTTCGAAGAGCTTGGTGCATGGCAGGCCATAAATTTAGATGGCGGCGGTTCCTCCACCATGGCAGTCAGACCGCTGGGTGAGTGGCAGGCTGAAAGGGTCTTTGCCCCGGAACAGACTAACGAACGTTTGGTGGTAAATGCCTTAGGCGTTTACTCCACTGCACCCCAAGGCAAACCCCAGGGCTTAATTATTCCTAACAGTCCCGTAGCATTAATTGGCGAAACAATTGACTTTTCTTTAAAAGCATATGACCAGTATTTTAACCCGCTGGATGTGGAAAAACTGCCGGTAATCTGGACTAAAAATGGTGAAGTTGGCACACTCAATGGTAATCAGTTTGTGGCCAATCGCCCGGGATTAGCTGAAATAACCGCCGGAGTCGACCAGGCCAGCACTCGCCTTGCTCTGGAGGTAGTAGGAAAACGAGAAGTTAACCGCTTAAATCTAACTGCCAATAGAACAGGGCAAATAGCACTAGGCCAACCTGTTTCTCTTACCCTAACATTACAAACTGCTACGGGTAAGACCAGGC
>Ga0209347_1003225_pt1 | contig 19539 bp, 11 predicted proteins | sample AutmiccommuBRH23_FD_187382 | JGI IMG/M metagenome (GOLD analysis project Ga0209347, IMG submission 187382) | Deep subsurface microbial communities from Mt. Terri, Switzerland - Autotrophic microbial communities BRH/23 (SPAdes) (version 2) | ecosystem: Environmental > Aquatic > Deep subsurface >...
CACAGGGACCAATTCGCTTCGCACCTTCCCACGCAACTTCAAAGGCCGCAGCGGAACCCGGGACGACCACGTATACCTCTGCTCGCCCGAGACCGCCGCCGCCTCGGCCTTGACCGGTCGGATCACCGATCCCCGCACGCTCGGCGAGGCCCCCGCGATCCCGTATCCCGAGAGGTTCAAGTTCAAGGAAGATTGGTTCATCCATCCGCCCAAAGACCGCTCGGCCGTCCATATCGCTCGCGGCCCCAACATCAAGCCGCTGCCGGACTTCGGGCCGCTCGAGGATTCCCTGGAGGCGACGGTCCTGATCAAAGTCGGCGACAACATCAGCACGGACATCATCATGCCGGCCGGCAGCAAGGTCCTGCCGTACCGAAGCAACATCCCCGCGATCAGCGACTACGTGTTCGAGGTCATCGACCCGGAGTTCCCCGCCCGCGCCAGGGACAAAGGCGCCGGCGTCGTCATCGGCGGCGAGAACTACGGCCAGGGCTCCTCCCGCGAGCACGCCGCCCTGGCCCCCCGCTACCTGGGCGTTCGCGCCAAGATCGTCAAGAGCTTCGCCCGCATTCACAAGGCCAACCTGGCCAACTTCGGCATCCTCCCGCTGGAATTCGTCAACCCGGCCGATTACGACTCCATCGAGCAGGGAGACACGATTTCCATCGACGGCATCACAGGAGCCATCGAGGCCGGCGAGACGGAGATTCCGGTGCGGGTCAACGACCGAGAGATCATGACGAGACTCACGATTTCCGGCCGCCAGCGCAAGCTCCTCCTGGCCGGCGGCGTCCTGAACATGGCCAAGGCGATGGCCGAAGCGGCACAGTACGAGGGAGTCTCATGAGCAAGACGGTGAAACATGAATTCGACGCCGTGATCGTCGGGGCCGGCGGCGCAGGGCTCTACGCAGCCCTCGAAGCCAGCCACGAGCCGGGCAACCGCACGGCCGTGATCTCGAAGCTGCTGCCCATCCGCAGCCATACCGGCACCGCCCAGGGCGGCATCGGCGCGGCGCTGGGCAACGTGGAGCCGGACGAGCCCCAGTGGCACGCCTTCGACACCGTCAAAGGCGGCGATTATTTGGTCGATCAGAACGCGGCGGCCATCCTGGCGGAGGACGCCGTGCGATCCGTGTACGAACTCGAAAATCGCGGCCTGCCCTTCAATAGGACGCAGGACGGACGAATCGACCAGCGACGCTTCGGCGGGCACACTCGCAACTTCGGCGAAGCCCCCGTCCGGCGGGCCTGCTACGCCGCCGACCGCACCGGGCACATGATCCTTCAAACCCTCTATCAGCAGTGCATCAAGAACGATGTCGCCTTCTTCGACGAGTTCCAGCTCGTGGACGTGCTCCTCGATGGGCGGACCTGCGCGGGCGTGGTGACGCTGGAGTTGGCCACGGGCGACATACACGTCTTTCACACGAAGGCCGTGCTCATCGCCACCGGCGGCTTCGGGCGGATGTACCGCACGACCTCGAACGCCTACGCCAACACCGGCGACGGCCCGGCCGTGCTGGCCCGTCGCGGCGTGCCGCTGGAGGACATGGAGTTCTTTCAGTTCCACCCCACGGGCATCCGGGGGATGGGCATCCTCATCACGGAGGCCGTCCGCGGCGAAGGCGGCGTCCTGCGGAACGGCCAAGGCGAGCGTTTCATGGAGCACTATGCCCCGACGCTGCTGGATCTGGCGCCCCGCGACATGATCGCCCGCGCCATGGTGACGGAGATTCAGGCCGGCCGCGGCGTGCTGGGCGACCCGGCCAACGATGACTATCTGCTCCTCGACGCGAGTCATCTGGGCGAGGCGGTCCTCGCAAAGAAGTTGCCGGACATTCGGGACTTCTGCCGGACGTACCTGGGCCTGGACCCCGTCGAGAAGCCAATCCCCGTCCAGCCGACGGCGCACTACGCGATGGGCGGAATCCCGACCGACCTCGACGGCCGGGTGGTCGCCGATCCCGAGGGCAATGTGTACGACGGCCTGTACGCGGCGGGCGAATGCGCCTGCGTTTCAGTCCATGGCGCCAATCGCCTGGGCACCAACAGCCTCGTCGACCTCATCGTCTTCGGCCGGCGGGCCGGGCAGCATATGGCTCGCTTCGTCCGCCAGGTGAATCTGCCTGCGTATCCCGGCCATGCGGCCGATTATGCCGAGGGGCTCCTGGCCCGCTTGGACAAGAGGAGCAGGCGACACAACGGTCATGCGGAGCATCTCCGGGCCTCCATGAAGGACATCATGATGGATGCGGTGGGGATCTACCGCCATGGCAGCGCGATCGCCAGGGCGGTGCGGCAGCTTCGGGCTCTGCGAGAAGAGGCGGAGGAACTGGCCGTCAATGACAGGAGTCGAGCCTACAACACGGATTTGCTGGAACTGCTGGAGCTTCAGAACCTCCTGGATCTGGCGATTGTCACCGCGGCGTCGGCCGAGAATCGCAAGGAGAGCCGCGGCGGTCATGCCCGAGAGGATTTCCCGGATCGCGACGACGAGAACTACATGAAACACACGCTCGCCTGGCTCGACGGCCGATCCGTCCGCCTTGCGTCAAAAGCCGTGGATCTGTCCATCTGGAAGCCGAAACCGCGCGTGTATTGAGAATCGTAGCACGGGCATCTTGCCCGTGAGTAAGGTGGGGCTTGCCCCACCGAGAATCCGACGCCAAAGAGAGCGGTGGGGCAAGCCCCACCCTACGACGGCATTGCCACGGGCAGGATGCCCGTGATACTCACGGCCGGGACGGCCGTGCTACTGACAGGAATCGCTATGAACGTCATCTTCAGAATCCAAAGATACAATCCGGAAACCGACACGGGCCCGCGATTCCAGGACTTCCCCGTGGATGTCGAGCCGACCGACCGGCTCCTCGACGCCCTGATGTTCATCAAGCGGACCATCGACGGCACGTTGTCCTTCCGCAAGAGCTGCGCCCACGGCATTTGCGGGTCCGACGCCATGATCATCAACGGCGTCGAACGGCTCGCCTGCAAGACCCTCGTCCAGGACGTGGCGACGGAGGAAAACGCCGTGGTGACGTTCGAGCCGCTCAAATCGCTGCCCGTGCAGCGGGACCTCATGGTGGACTACGACCGCTTCTTCGGGGCCTACCGCAAGGTCAAGCCGTACCTGGTTCCGAAGGAGTCGGCGCCCGAGGCCGAGCGAGTCCAGACCCCCGCCGACCGAAGTCGCTTCGAGGACCCGACGAAATGCATCCTCTGCGCGGCCTGCTACTCGGCCTGCCCGATCGTTCAGAGGGGAACGCCCTGGCTCGGGCCGGCGGCCATCGTGCAGGCGGCTCGATTCGTGTTCGACAGCCGTGACGAGGGCATCGAGCCGCGACTCGACGTGCTCGACCGTCCCGACGGCGTCTGGCCGTGCGAGAGCCTGCTCGAATGCACGCGGGTGTGCCCGCGCGGCATCAAGGTGACCAAGAACATCAACCTGACGAAACGCGAGATCAAGACGTTCAAAGGAGAGAAGCCATAAAGCTGCACGAATACCAGGCTCGGGAGTTGCTCAGGCAGTACGGGATCGCCGTGCCGGAGGCGGTTTTGGCTCACACCCCCGAAGAGGCGGCAGCCGCGGCGGCTCAATGGGCAGGCAACGCGGTCGTCAAGGCCCAGGTGCTGACCGGCGGACGGGGCAAAGCCGGCGCGATCCGCGTGGTGTCCTCGCAGACCGAGGCGAAATCGGCCGCCTGCGAGATCCTGGCGATGTCCGTCAAGGGCTTCCCGGTGCAGCGGGTCCTCGTCACGGAAAAGCTCGACATCCGGGCGGAGTACTACGCCGGAGTCACCATCGACCGCGAGACCAAGGCGGTCGTGCTGATCCTCAGCGCGGCCGGAGGAATGGATATCGAAGAGATCGCGGCCAAGGAGCCCCAGAAGATCCGGCGGTACGAGCTATCCCGTAGCATGGGCGTCCCGCCCATGAACCTCAAGGAAATCCACGGGCAAGATGCCCGTGGTACTCACGGCCGGGACGGCCGTGCTACGCTGGCGGAGCCATTCCCCGATGAAGCTCTTCGAGAGCAGGCCATAACGGTCGTAGAGGCCATGCACACGCTCTTTCGCGAGAAGGACTGCTCGCTGGTCGAGATCAATCCGCTGGCCGTCACGGCACAGGGCCGCCTGATCGCGGCCGACGCGAAGGTCGTTCTCGACGACAACGGGCTCTTCCGCCATCCAGAACTCGCGGAACTGCGAAATCCCGAGGAATACACGGCCGACGAGATGCAGGCCAAGGAGGCCGGCCTGAGCTTCGTCAGCCTCTCGGGCGAGATCGGCTGCATGGTCAACGGCGCGGGCCTGGCCATGGCCACCATGGACGGCATCAAGCTCGCCGGCGGCAGCCCGGCCAACTTCCTCGACGTCGGCGGCAGCTCGAACCCGCAGAAGGTCCTCGACGCCATGCGAATCCTCCTGCGAAACGACGGGCTCAAGGCCATCCTGATCAACATCTTCGGCGGCATCACCCGTTGCGACGACATCGCCAAGGGAATCCTCATGGCCAGGGAGAAGCTCAACATCGGCGTGCCGATGGTCATCCGGCTCATCGGGACCAACGAACAGCAAGGCCGCGACATGCTCGAAAAAGCGGGTCTGATCGTCGCCCGGCGGATGACCGACGCCATCGAGAACGTGGTTCGCTGTGCCCGGGGGGAGGTGTGCGTATGAGCATTCTCGTTGACGAACGGACGCGAGTCCTTGTCCAGGGAATCACGGGGCGCGACGGTTCGTTCCATGCCCGCGCGATGCGAGAGTACGGAACGCAGGTCGTCGCGGGCGTCACGCCGGGCAAGGGAGGCCAGAGTGCCGATGGGGTCCCCGTGTTCGACACGGCGAAGGAAGCCGTCGCCCAAACTGGCGCCGACTGCTCGGTGATCTTCGTCCCGGCCCGTTTCGCGTCGGACGCCATCCGCGAGGCCTCCGACGCCGGCGTCTCCCTGGTCGTCTGCATCACCGAGGGGATTCCCGTCCTGGACATGGTGGATCTCTACCATGAGTTGAAGGAGAAGGACATCCGGCTGATCGGCCCGAACTGCCCCGGGATCATCTCGCCGGGCAAGTGCAAGGTCGGCATCATGCCCGGCCACATCCACCAGCCCGGCGGCGTCGGCGTGATCTCCCGCAGCGGCACGCTGACCTACGAGGTGGTGTACGATCTGACGGAGAACCACCTGGGCCAGTCCACCTGCATCGGCATCGGCGGCGACCCCATCGTCGGCACGGGCTTTATCGATCTGCTGGAGATGTTCGAGCGGGACGACGGGACCGAGGCCATCGTGCTCATCGGCGAGATCGGCGGCGAGGAGGAGGAAAAGGCCGCGGCGTACATCCGCGATCACGTGACCAAGCCGGTCGTGGCGTTCATCTCGGGCCGCACCGCCCCGCCGGGAAAGCGGATGGGCCATGCCGGCGCGATCATCTCCGGCGGCAAGGGCGGCGCCGAGGCCAAGGTCAAGGCGCTGCGCGACGCGGGCGTAGTCGTCGTCGACCGGCCCGACCAGATCCCTGAGGCCATCGCTCAGCCCAAGTCCCATCTGTCCGATCCGTCCCATAGGTCCTATGTCGCCTGAGTGAAGACTATGAACAACGCCTCCTACATCGAAGACCTCTACCTGCGATGGCGGCAGAATCCTGACGCCGTGAGCGAGGCCTGGGATGCCTACTTCCGGCGGATGGCGGGTCCGCCGGCGGTGCAGCCGACAGCCCCGGCGCGCCCCCCCGCCGACGACATGGCCTATCGCCAGAGCCGGGTGGACAGCCTGCTATGGGCCTACCGCGACGTGGGCTATCTCTACGCCCGGCTCAATCCGCTCGGAGGCGATTACGGCCCAGCCCATGATTACCTCAACCGCGACGGGCCCGACGTCTACGAGAAACTCACGCCGCGGGACTTCGGGATCGCGGATTCGGACCTGAACACCGTCTTCTCGGCCGGGCGGGTGATGAAACCCTCGCCGGCTCCGCTGCGCGAGATTCTGGCGGCCTTTCGCGAGACCTACTGCGGCTCCGTCGGCGTCGAGTTTCTCCACATCCAGGACAAGAACATCCGCCACTGGCTCATCGAGAAGATGGAATCGACGCGGAACAAGCCCGCCCTGTCCATCGAGCAGAAACGGATCATCCTCCACGATCTGCTGCGGACCGAGACCCTGGAGCATATGCTGCACCAGTCGTTCGTGGGCCAGAAGCGCTTCTCGCTGGAAGGGTCGGAGTCGATCGTTCCCTGCCTGCACTTTCTCGTGGACAGCGCCGGGCGATATGGCGTCGAGGACTTCGTCATCGGCACGACGCACCGCGGCCGGCTCTCGATCCTCAACGCGATACTGCGTATGACGCCGGAGGAGATCTTCTCCCGGTTCGAGGAGAGCTTCCAGCCCGGCATGTACGGCGGCGGCGGCGACGTGAAGTACCATATCGGCTACGAGACCGATCACATCCTCGACGACGGCGGCACGGTTCACATCAGCATGGCCTCCAACGCCAGTCACCTGGAATCCGTGGACCCGGTCGTCGAGGGCAAAGCCCGGGCCCTTCAGGACAACAAGGGCGACCGTGACAGGAAACGCGTCGTGCCCGTGCTACTGCATGGGGACGCCGCCTTCTGCGGCCAAGGCGTCGTCGCCGAAACCCTCAACCTCGCCAATCTCGCAGGCTACACCACCGGCGGGACCATCCACATCATCATCAACAATCAGATCGGCTTCACGACCCCCGCCAGGGAGGCGCGGTCCTCGTTCTTCCCGACGGACGTGGCCAAGATGCTCCCCATCCCGATCTTTCACGTCAACGGCGACGATCCCGAGGCCCTGGTCTACGTCGCCGACCTTGCGCTCCAATACCGCCAGACCTTCGGCCGGGACTGCGTTCTCGACGTGTTCTGTTTCCGCCGGTACGGGCACAACGAGGCGGACGAGCCGGCCTTCACCCACCCGAGGATGTACCAGATCATCGACAAGCACCCCGGCGTCGCGACCCTCTATGGCGAGCGATGCGCCCAGGAGGGCGTCGCCGACAAGCAGGAGCAGACGGCGTTCACCCAGGGGTACATGAATTCGCTCAAGGAGGCCCTGGATCGCGCCAGGACCCAGCCGATCTCGATGACCGATACAACGCAGGGCCCCGGCTGGGCTCAGATCGATCATCAGTACTCGCACGAGCAGGTCGATACGCGCGTTCCGCACGCGACCCTCCAGCGGATCGGGCTGCACGTCAACACGGTGCCTGAAGGGTTCCACGTTCACCCGACGCTGGGGCGCATCCTCGGTCGCAGGCGAAAGGCATTCGAGGAGATGGCCCCGGTCGATTGGTCGTCCGCCGAGTCGCTGGCGTTCGGATCGCTGCTGCTCGAAGGCGTCCCCGTCCGGCTCAGCGGCGAGGACTCCGTCCGCGGCACGTTCTCCCAAAGGCATCTGACGTGGTGGGACACGCAGAGCGACCCGCCTCGTCCCTATACGCCGTTGCGGACGCTGGCCAACGAGCAAGCCGCCTTGCGGGCCTTCGACAGCCCGCTGTCGGAGTACGCGGTCCTGGGTTTCGACTACGGCTACTCCCTCGTGGCGCCGGACACGCTCGTCGCCTGGGAGGCCCAGTTCGGCGATTTCGCCAACGGGGCGCAGGTAACGATCGACAACTACATCGCTTCGGCCGAGTGCAAGTGGGGTCGGATGAGCGGCCTGGTCCTGCTGCTGCCGCACGGGATCGAGGGGCAGGGGCCCGACCACTCCAACGCCAAGCTCGAACGGTTCCTCCAGTTGGCCGCACGGGAGAACATCCAGATCTGCAACCTGACCACCCCCGCCCAGTACTTCCACGCCCTGCGGCGGCAAGTGAAGCTCAGTTTCCGCAAGCCGCTGATCCTCATGACGCCCAAGAGCCTGCTGCGTCATCCCAAGGCGGTCTCGGCTCTGACCGACCTCGCGGAAGGCGGGTTCCAGGAGGTGTTCGACGAGGGCGATCCGGCCCAGGTGGAACGAGTTCTGCTGTGTTCGGGTAAGATTTACTACGACCTGATCGCCCAGCGCGAGGCGTCGGACCGAAGAGACACGGCTCTGATCCGCGTGGAGCAGTTGCACCCGTTCCCGGACGCCGCGATCGGAGCGTGCCTTGAGAAGTACCGCCGCGCACACGAGATCACCTGGGTTCAGGAGGAGCCCCGGAACTTCGGCGCGTGGACCTACATACGAGACCGTTTCTCGCTCCAGTTCCCGGACGTCGAGCTTCGCTACTTCGGGAGGGACGAGAGCGCCTGCGGAGCGACCGCATCGCTGACTCAGTTCCAGGGCGAACAGAGGCAGTTGGTCGAACAGGCCTTTGGCCTGGCGTTGCAGCCCGATGCGGTTTCGGATTAGCACGATGAGAAGGGAGATACAGGCATGAAGAAGGACGTGAAGGTCCCATCGGTCGGCGAATCGATCACCAGCGGCACCATCGTATCGTGGCTCAAGCACAGCGGCGACCAGGTGGAACAGGGGGAGAACCTCTTCGAACTGGAGACCGACAAGGCGGTTCTGGAGATCCCCTCCCCGGACGCCGGCACGCTGGAGACGCTCGTGGAGGAAGGCACAGAGGTCGCCATCGGCGAAACCGTGGCGGCACTGATCTCCGACGGCGAGGCGGCGCCCTCGGCCCCGGCCAAGGAGAAAGCACCGGAAGCCGCGGAGAAGAAGACCGAACCGCCCAAGCCCGAGGCTCCGAAGAAGGAGGCCCCCCCTGCCGCTCAGGAGGCCGAGCCCGCCAGGGAGGCGACACCGCCTCCTGCTCCGCCCGTGCAGGAGGAGAAGGCCAAGCCGGCCGCCGCCCCGCCGCAGCCGCGTGCCGGCGAGGAACGACGCATCGAGCGGGTGCCCATGACCACGATCCGCAAGAGGACCGCCGAACGCCTCGTCCAGGCCAGGCAGACGGCCGCCCATCTGACGACCTTCAATGAGATCGACATGCAGAAGGTCGCCGCCATCCGCTCCCGCTACAAGGACCAGTTCGAGAAGGAACACGGGACGCGGATCGGTTTCATGTCCTTCTTCGTCAAGGCGTGCTGCCAAGCCCTCAAGGAGTTCCCGGCGGTCAACACGCAGGTCGACGGCGACGACATCCTTTACCAATACTACTATGATATCGGCGTAGCCATGTCCATCGAGAGCGGCCTGATCGTGCCGGTGATCCGCGATGCGGATACGCGGCACTTTGCCGAGATCGAGGCGGCGATCGCCGACCTGGCGAAGCGGGCTCAGGAGAAGAAGATCCAGCCCGATGAACTGGCCGGCGGCACGTTCACCATCACCAATGGCGGCATCTTCGGCTCGTTGCTCTCGACGCCCATCCCGGCCCACCCGCAAACCGCCATTCTCGGGATGCACGCCATCAAGAAGCGCCCGGTGGTCATCGACGACGAGATCGCCATTCGCCCGATGATGTACGTCGCCCTGACCTACGACCATCGCGTCATCGACGGGCGCGAGGCCATCAGATTCCTGGCGAAAGTCAAAGACTATATCGAGGAGCCGGACAAACTGCTGCTGGAACTGTAAGTGCGCGCCGTGCAGCGGTCCTATGGGTCCCATCTGTCCCATAAGTCCCATGCCTGCCACGAGGCGCGCCGACAACCCCACAAACTGAGGAGACAACTCTATGCCAGACACGACCTATGCGAAAGGACTCGAAGGCGTCATCGCGGCCGAATCCACCATTTGCCAGATCGACGGCGCCAATGGAAGGCTCTACTATCGCGGCTATCCAATCGAGGATTTGGCTCGGCACTCGAACTTCGAGGAAACGACGTACCTGCTGCTCAATGAGAGGCTGCCGTCGAAGGAGGAACTGGAGGAGTTCGCCGGGCGGATGCGCGGGAGCCGGGTCTTGCGGGAGCCGGTGCAGGATATGATCCGCCATTTCCCCGAGGCCGGCTCACCCATGGAACTGCTGCAATCCGTCATCGCGTATCTGAGCAGCACCGTGGAGCACGTCATCCGGCATTCGACCACCTGCAACTGCCGCCAGACCCTCCACCAGGTCGCCCAGATGCTGCCGGTGCTGGCCACCTATCAGCGATTCAAGGAAGGCAAGGCCTACCTGGAATCCCGCGAGGATCTGTCGGACGGCGCCAACTTCCTGTACCTGCTGCGGGGCGAGGAGCCTTCGGCCGAGGAAGGCCGCATCATGGACGTCTGTCTGGTGCTGCACGCCGAACACGGCTTCAACGCCTCCACGTTCACCGCCCGTGTCGTCGCATCGACCTATTCCACCTGCTATTGCAGCATCTCGGCGGCCATCGGGGCCTTGGCCGGCTTCCTGCACGGCGGCGCCAACGAGCGGGTGATGGATACGGTCGATGAGATCGGGTCCGCCGAGAACATCGGGCCCTGGCTCGACCGTGTGCTGGCCGCCCATGAGAAGGTCATGGGGATGGGGCACCGCGTCTACAAGGCCGACGATCCCCGTGCCATCATCATGGAGCAACTGCTCCAGGAACTGTCCGACGAAAAGGGCGACCATCGGCTCCACGATTTCCTCAAGAAAGTCGAAGAGGAATTCCGCACCCGCATGGAGGGCAAACCGCTGTACCCGAACGTGGATTTCTACTCGGGCGCCGTGTACACCCTGCTGGGCATCCCCCGGTACCTGTTCACGCCCATTTTCGCAGCGGCCCGCTCGCCGGGCTGGCTGGCCCACATCCTCGAACAACGAAAGGACAACAAGCTGTATCGGCCCAAGGCCCTGTATGCGGGTCCGGAACCGAGACGGTACGTGCCCATCGAGGAGAGGGCCGAGACGATGAGCGCAGTAGCAACGTAAGGAAATCCGAAGCTCGAATATCGAAACTCGAAACAAATCCAAAGCACCAAACCCAAATGACCGAAACGCTGCCGCCCTTCGGAGGAGCCGTTTCGGTCATTTGGGTTTCGGTCATTCGTGCTTGTTGACGTTCCCGCCGTGGCGGGGTCGGATTTCGGATTTCCGGCGCAGCCGGCTCACTGCTTGAACTCGGCCACCACGGCGGTGATCGTCGCCTTGGCGTCGCCGAAGAGCATCCGCGTGTTGCTCTTGAAGAACAGGGGATTGTCCACGCCCGCGAAGCCCGGGTTCAGCGAGCGCTTGAGCACGATGCACGTCCTGGCGCGATCCACCTCGATGATCGGCATGCCCCACAGCGGGCTGTTTCGATCCTCCTTCGCGGCCGGATTGACTACGTCGTTGGCCCCGATCACCACGGCCACGTCCACCATCTCCATCGTCGGATTCACGTCCTGCGGCTCGACCAATTGTTCATAGGGGACATTCGCCTCGGCCAGCAGCACGTTCATGTGCCCCGGCATCCGCCCGGCCACCGGGTGGATGCAGTACTTCACCTCGGCTCCATTTTCCTCCAGCAACTCGGCCAGCTCTCGCACCGCGTGCTGCGCCTGGGCGGCGGCCATTCCGTACCCCGGCACGATCACCACGTTGCCGGCCGCTTCGAGTATCAGGTAGGCGTCGGCCGGACTGACCGGCTTTGCCTCGCCATGGTAGCCCGCGGCCTTGGACTCGCTCGCCGCTCCGAAGCCGCTGAACAGAACGTTGGCCAGTGAGCGGTTCATCGCCTTGACCATGATCCGCGTAAGCACCAAGCCCGATGCGCCGACCAATGCGCCCGAGACGATCAGGACGTTGTTGTTGATGGCAAAACCGGCGGCACACGCAGCCAAGCCGGAATAGCTGTTCAGCAGGCTGATCACCACCGGCATATCGGCCCCGCCGATCGGGATGGTGGAAAGCACGCCGAAGATCAACGCCAGGACCACCACGCCCATCAGCAGGAGATACGCGATGCTGAAACCCGTAGCATTCGTCTGCCCCAGCCCCTGAAGAGTGAAGAAGACGCCCAGGGCCACAACCACAACCAGCAGAATCGCATTGACGATGTTCTGCCCCTTGTACAGGACGGGCTTGCCGCCGAGCCTGCCGGAGAGCTTTCCATAGGCGACGAGACTGCCGGCGAAGGTGACACCGCCGATCAGGACCGTCAGAAGGATCGCGACGCGTGTGAAGAGATGGATATCCCCGCCCTGCGCCCAGACCCCGTGATACTCCGCCCAGCCGACCAGCATGCTGGCCAGGCCGCCGAACCCGTTGAACAGGCCCACCATCTCGGGCATGCCCGTCATCTTGACCAAGCGGGCCGCCAGAACACCAATCAGCGCGCCGACGCCCGCGCCGGCGATCAGCCACGCCCAGCGAATCTCCGCCATTGCCGTAAACGTGATCGCCACGGCGATCAGCATCCCGAGCGCCGAGACGATATTTCCTCGCCGGGCGGTCACGGGCGAACTCAGCATCTTGAGGCCGAACACAAACAGGATCGATGCGGCGATGTACCCCAACCCTCTCATCAGTTCCGGATTCACTTTTTCCCCTCGCCCTTGCTCTTGAACATCTCCAGCATGCGGTCCGTCACGAGGTAGCCGCCGACGACGTTGATCGTCGCAAACGCCACGGCCAGGCCCGCCAGCACCGACACGGCGATGCCGCTATCGGCGTGCCCCAGCGCCAGCAGCGCCCCGACGATGCTGATTCCCGAGATGGCGTTCGAGCCCGACATCAGCGGCGTGTGCAGTTGCGACGGAACCTTGCGGATCAGCTCGACGCCCAGAAACATCGCGAGCACGAACACGAAGAACAGCAACGACATCGTTGTGGCGCTCAATTCCACGATCAGTCTCCTTCGATTATGCACCACATAGAAGCGTCCCCGCTGCGCGGGAAAGCGTCGAAGCAGCCAACGCTTACACGCTTGCACCCTCTGTCGCACTCTTGATTGCTGGGTGCAAGACCTGACCATCGTGAATAATCAGACAACCCCGAATGATCTCGTTTTCCAGGTCAAGTCTGAAGCGTTTCGTTTCTTTGTCCCAGAAGTGCTCCACGAAATTGTAGAGATTGCTCGAGAACATCTGGCTGGCGGGGATGGGGACGTGACGCTGCAACTCGGGCAACCCGATAACCAGTACGCCGTTCCGCTCGACCTCCTTGCCGAGTTCGGAGGCCTCGACGTTGCCCCCGGTCTCGACGGCCAGATCGACGACGACACTGCCCGGCTTCATGCCGTCCAGCATTTTGTTGGTCACGATCACGGGCGATTTGCGGCCGAAGACCCTGGCTGTCGTGATGACGATATCGGACTGGGCGCACTGGCGGGCCATGGCCTCCCGCTGTTTGGCCAGTTGCTCGCTGGTGAGCGGCTTGGCGTAGCCGTCTTTGGTCTGCCCCGTCTCCCCGAGGTCCACAATCAACGGCTTGGCGCCCAGCGAGCGAATCTGCTCCTGCGCCTCCGGGCGGACATCGAAGGCATCCACCCGCGCCCCCAGCCGCTTGGCTGTGGCGATCGCCTGCAAGCCGGCCACACCGACCCCGAGGACGAACACCCGCGCGGGGGCAATCGTGCCGGCCGGCGTCATCATCATCGGGAAGATCCTCTTCTGACGCTCGGCCGCCAGAATCACCGCCACGTATCCCGCGAGATTGGCCTGCGAACTCAGCACGTCCATCTTCTGCGCGATCGTCGTGCGGGGGATCATCTCCAGGCTAATCCCGCTAATGTGCCCGCCGGCCAACCCCTTGATGACATCAGGATTGTTGAATGGGTCCAGGTAACTGACGTGTACGCACCCGCGGGCAAGATGCCGGATGTCCTCGACGCCTGGAACGTCGATTCGCAGCACCATCTCGGCCGAGGACAGCGACGCCTGCCGGTCACCGGAGACCTTCGCCCCGGCCTGTCCGTACTCGCTATCCGCGATACCGATGGACTTCCCCGTTCCGGCTTGGACCTCCACTTGTGCCCCGAGTTGGGCCAGTTTCCCGGCATCGGCCGGCAGAATCGGCACACGAGTCTCCTGCGGGTCCGCCGGTTTGACGATAAACAGCCGCATCTGGTCTCCTTGCACGCCATGAGAGCGTAGAAGCGTAGACAGCCAACACATTTTCAACCGCGGAGGTCGCAGAAAACGCGGAGGCGAAAAGAGTCGCTCCTCTCTGCGTCCCTCTGCGTCGCTCTGCGTCGCTCTGCGGTTACATCTCTTCTTCTACGCTTACACCTTCTATCTGCCCGTGCTACGTGCCTGATACGGCCGGGCACGTCCCCCGGTTTGGCAAAAATCCCCCGCAATGTTGGTACGGGCGACGCATGCGTCGCCCCTACCTGGCTCTCGCGGCCGTGAGCGCCAGCAGGACCGGCACGCCCCGGTCCTTCTCCACGTACACCATGTCCACGAATGCAATCTCCACGTCGGGACGCGGGTTGTTCCACTGCTTGGCGTAGGCCGCCGCATGATCCGAACTGCCCTCATAGGGACGAGTCCAGGCAATCTGGGCCCCGGGCAGGGCCTTTGGATGCTGCTGCACGTAGTGGTCGATATCGATCTCGGAGTAGACGGGCACTTCCTCCGTCTGCCCGTCGGCGTAGCGCACGACGTACTTGAAGAGGACGAACTGCCTGTGCTCGCGGCGTTCACGCTCGTTGAGTCGCCGATCCAGCCTGGCCGCGTGCAGGAAGAACAGCGCATCGGCCTTGCAGCGGACCGGGATGCCAGTGATCTCTCCGGGCAGATCCTTGGGCAGGCCCCTGCCGCCCAGCATCAACACTTGCGGCACGGGCGAGGTCGGCATCTCGTAGATGTCGTATTCGACGCCCGCGAAATGCTGCCGGCCCTGGGGGAGCCCCTTGAACGTGCGGCTTGTGTCCCCAAAGAAGCCCCGTTCGTCCTTGTACGTGGTCGCTTTCGTGTGGATATCGATCGGTGTGTAGTCCACGTCCGCCCCCGCGATGACGGTCTTGCCGGCAAACGGAGCCTTGAGATTCCGCAGGATGGTCGCGAGAACCGCCCGCTTCTTCGTTTTGTTCAAGGGAACGGCTTCATTCTCTTGCAGATTCAGATTGCACAGGACAACGCCGCCCCGGCCCTTCACATATTGCAGCATCGCGCCGATGTTCAGCATGGGCTTGACGGTCTGTGTGAACTGCGCCGTACGCCGGACCTTGATCTGGATGTTGTCCATGCCGATGTTCCTGGCCTTGTCCGGCGCGAATTCGTAGCCGCCGAGCCGGACGGTGACCACCCTGGCCTTTCGAGGCAGATCAACCGGGCAACTCACGGCGTCGCCGTCGCGCGTCAGGCCGAACTCCACCGGGTCTTTGCCGTCGAAGAGCAGGGTCACATTGCCGGTGGGATTGTAGTTGACCGACTGGTCGTGGACATATTCGACGACCGTCTCCTCGCGTGGGAGCGTGACCTTGAACTCGTAGGGCGAGCCATCCGCCGGGGCCCCGAAGTCCATGATCAGTGGCCAGCCGTCCGAGCCGACGAAGCCGTTGGTCATATTGTCCCAGCCGGGGAAGGTGCTCGTGGCGAAGGGGGCCATCTCGTCGAGATCGACGACGTAGGTGAACACGTCGGAGGCGACGTACTCATCGGCGGTCCAGCCGAAGATCCGCTGGCCCGAGAGCATGACGACGTCGCCGGTGGTCAGGCCGCTGGTGAGCGGACTGCGGACGGCCGGGAAAGTCACCCGCTCGCGTTTGAACTTGCGGATGACGTGGTCGAAACCGACGATCCGGTTGTAGTCGCCCAGCCCCTCGGGCGTCAGGCCGTGGAGCAGGACGTACCCGCCGCGGTTCCAGAAGGCTTCGAGCTTGGGCCGGTTGGCCGCGAGGGCCTTGAGGTTGGCCGGCGTCGCCGAGATCACGGCCACGTTCTTATCCGGATCGCCGATGGCCGAGAGCGCATCGGCCGCTCGGATGTACTGCACGCCGATCGCGTCCATGGCCTTGCCAAGCTGCTCGTCCTCGAGGGCCGCCGCGACGTTGGCGATCTCCTGCTTGTAGTCCCGGCCATACTCGACCAGGTTCGCCAGGAGCCTCCGCGCCACGACCGACCGGTCGAGCTTGGCGCCCATGTCGAGCTGGCACAGGACCATCAGGCCCTTGCCGACGGGCACCTCGACCAGGGCGCTGTTGAGCAGTCTCGAACCGACCTGGAGCAGGCTCTTGCCGCCGCGGACGGGTTTGACGTAGGCATTGCGATAGACCCAGTGGTCGCCCGGCCACGTGAAGAAATCCTTGTCGAGCAGACCCCGCAGAACCGGGTGCGAGGCATCCTCGATGAACGCGGTCTTGCCGTCGGCGGCCGGGACCTCCGTGCCGAAATCGCTGCGACGCGTGCGATCCGCCGGCGCCATTTCCGCGGGCAACGCCTGGTACTTCAGGACGTTCGTCTGGTCGAGCACGATCACCGCCCGGCCCACAGACGCAAAGGCGGCCAGCGCCGTCGAGGTGCTGTCAGCCTCGCTCAGTGCATCGGGCCCGACGAGCAGCACCTTGACCTCGGGCAGATTGTCCAGGCTGGTGACTTCGACGCTGTCTTTGTCGAGGAACGCTTTGAGCTTGCCCTTGGGATCGTACACGGCGACGTCGGCAGCGCCCGCGACCTTTGCCGCCGGCAGAACCGAAATCGCCTTCGTATCGCGGAAGACCTCTGCGCCGTCGACCGAGAGCGTCAACAGCAACTCGCCCTCCTGGCGGGCATCCACCCCGGGCATGGGGATCGTTTCATCGAATTTCTCGGCCGTGCCGGGCTTGACGTCGTGCTGCGAGGTCTGGCGGTACACCTCCCGGCCGTCCATCGTCAGCACGCGAGTGAAGGTGATCGCGTCGGGGTAGTGCGTGTCGTTGAAGATGCCGAACGTACGAACCACCTTTTCACCCGAGACGAAGGTCCAGTCCCACTGGCGCACGAAGACCGCGCGGGGAGCGTTGGCGATACGGGATCGCTCGCCGCCTTCGCCGCCCAGCCAGAAATGCCAGCCGGCGTACAGGCCGGCCCAGCGGTAGCCCTCCTGCAACATGCGATAGCAGGTCGCGATGGCCTCCTTCGTCGCCGCCTTGCCCTGGAAGGCGATCTCGCCGCCCCACATGGCGTAGTCGGCCGGGTTGATGCCGTTGGCGTAGAAATCCTCGCCGATGTAGCGGGGCCGGGTCATGTCCCATTTCCAGCGGCCCCGACCCCCGCCCTCGACGAACGACTCGTAGGCCAAGTCGGGGTAGCGGACGTCGAGCGTGGCGACGTAGTGGTCGCCGTGTACACCGAGCATGTTGTCCTTCAGCGCCCCGCCGCCATCGACCATGACGCTCCGCGTCGGATCGGCCGCCATCACCGCGTCGTGGCACTTGGCGATCTCGACCTCGTACTGATCCATCAGCGGGCCGTTGCCCAGCAGGTTGATGAGGTTGATGAAGGCGAATTCGTTCTCGATCGACCAGATCTGGATCGAGGGGTGATTGCGTTCGCCCTTGACCTGGGCGACGCACTGGTCGCGCCAGTTCTGCATGAGCCTGGCCTTCATCTCCGAGCCGCCCTGCTTTTTGCGAATCTCCGGGTCGCTCTCGGAGAAGTTCGAGCCGATGGCCTCGCCGTCCAACGGGCAGTTGCGGCGAACCACCAGGCCGCTCCTGTCCATGAAGTCCAGAGCCTCAGGAATCTCCATGCCGTGCCAGATCGTGTTGTCGCCGCCCTGCCCGGCGGTCGCATAGCGCATCAGGCGGACGTTGGCTTGGCGGTACACCTGGACGAAGCTCTCCGCGGTCGGTCCGGCGTTGCCGATCAGGTCCGCCCAGAGGTGCCACACGACGCCGTTGAGCGTGAACTTTCGGCCCTCGATCTTCCACTGGCGATAGCCAAAGGTCGTCTCCTTTGTGTCCACCGCCTCGTTGCCGACGGCGACGACCGTACGAAGCCGGTAAAGGTTGGGCGTATCCGGCCACCAGAGCCGGGGATTCTCCCAGCCGTCATTGAGCGTAAGCGTCTGCGTCTTGCCCGCGGCGACGCTGAAAGGCCTGGCGGCGAAAACCTTCTCCACCTGCCCGGTCTCCTCGTTGACCGCTTCCCAGCGGATCTCGCCGAATGCATCCTGACCGGTGCTGTTCGTCACCGCGATATCGGCTTCAAGTTGCTTCTTGTCCACCAACGGCTTGACGAATACGTCCGATGCATAGACGCCCCCGGCGGCGACGAAACTCGGCGTGCAGAGGATGCCGGATTGAGGCGAGTTCCAGATAGGGTAGTCCAAGTCCTGGAAACCGTCGTGGAAAAACTTGAGCGGGAGATTGAAGGTCCTGCGGAGCTTGAGTGGCCGGTCCGGATCGGCCGTTCGGCCGTACCAGGCGTCGCGGATGCCGACCCAAATCTCATTCGTCTGCCCCGGCTTGACGCCCTTGGTCACGTCGATCTGGAAATGGCAGAACGGGTTCTTCTCGAAACCACAGTACACACCATTGACGTAGACGGTCGTGTTCAGGCTGTTCTGGGGGAAATCGACGTAAAACGACCGGCCGGCCAGACTCGCCGGCACGTGGACCTTCGTACGATACCAGAGCCGGTGGGCGAAGACCAGATCCGGCCGGCTGACGTTCTTATCGGACGGCATATCGATGGCCTTGAAGAATGTCGCCGTGGGCAACGTTTTGATCGGCTCGGCAACCTCGCCGGGCGTCTGCTCGTCATCGCGGGTCACTTCCCAGGCGCCTTTCAGCGAGACACTGGAGCGTTGGCCCACGGGGGCCTCGGGCAGTTGGAAGACCCGTCTCGTGGCGGCCTCATCCTTCTCATCCCGGCCGGTTTCGCCAGGCTTGTACTTGGAGTTGGGATGGAATCGGCCTTCGGCCAGACAGATCGCGTCGCAGGCATAGAGGATGCGCTGGGGCTTGCCGTCCTTGTCCTTTGTCTTGGGAATGCGGACCTCAAGAATGTGCTCCCCGGGAGCCAGTTGTGCATCGCCCATGTGGAGCCAGGCGACCTCGCAGAAATACGCGATCTCCATCAGGTCGGTGGTGAGATCGTCCGGGCTGACCGCCTTCCAGGGGCCATCATCAATGCGGTACTCGAACGCCGAGCGGACGAACTCAAAACCGATTCGATTCCAGATTTCATAGCGGCCGGCCGTTTTGACCTCAAAGGAGTGCTGAAGGACGACAGCATCGGCCTTCACCTCGTCCTCGACCTTATCGGCGTCGAAGGAAATGTGCAGCCAACGGCCCTCGGAGAGGAATAGTTCATTTCCCCAGCCGGCGGTGGCGGCCTTCACGTTGGCCCGGCCGCTCTCGCCCTCCAGCCATACGAATTCCCCCGCCCGACCCGTCGTCGCTGCCACAAGCGCCGCCACAGCAGCAATCGCCACCCGCATCCAGTTCATCATGACCCTTTCCTTTCGATTGGCAAGCTCCCGCCCCGTAGCACGGGCATCTTGCCCGTGATCCGGAATCACGGCGCTCGCGCCCATGCTGCTGCGGGCCGGAGTCTTGAGGATACCACACCCCCGGCGCCATGTCACCGCTTGCTTTTGCGGCAAGGCCGGATATGATTGGCTCCGGTGCCGTCCGATGGGAATACTGTGCCTCGGACGGCGACGAAACAATGGGTTGTAGGGGCGACGCATGCGTCGCCCGTACTCATGGGAGGCCTATGATATGAAGATCAAAGTTCTTGCGGTACTGCTGGCAGTC
>Ga0209347_1003226_pt1 | contig 19538 bp, 15 predicted proteins | sample AutmiccommuBRH23_FD_187382 | JGI IMG/M metagenome (GOLD analysis project Ga0209347, IMG submission 187382) | Deep subsurface microbial communities from Mt. Terri, Switzerland - Autotrophic microbial communities BRH/23 (SPAdes) (version 2) | ecosystem: Environmental > Aquatic > Deep subsurface >...
AAAATTTCGTTAGTAGAACCTTGGTACTTTTTTATGGATACAAAAAATTACTCAGGTTTTAATAGTCACTTGATAATAGTAAGAATATATTGAATTTTTAAGATAAATAGATTATATTTATCTTAAGGGGTGATTGTCTTGAATAACTCATCGAGAGTTGATATACGTGTAAAAAGAACAAAAAAATTGATTATTGGGGCAATGTTAGAACTAATAACAGAAAAGCCATATAATCAAATTACGATTAATAATATTGCAGAACGTGCAATGATTAATCGTAATACTTTTTATATGCATTTTACGGATAAGCCTATGCTCCTAAATCAAATCTTATCTGATTGCATAGAAGATTTGAAAACTGAACTAAATATAGTAAATCCACTAAATGAAAAAAACTATGCGCACCTTGTTGCGTGGTATGAAGTATTCTTAAAAAATATTCAAAAAAATAAAATTCTAAAACTAGCAATTACAACAACTGATGAAGTTTATATTTTCCTGCAAAAACAATTACACGACTATTTTTATGATTACTACCTTTATGATATTGTGCATGACCCTGCTTATGACTATCTAACTATTAATCAAAAAAAGATGCGAGCTGAGTATTTGGTTTCGGCAGATATAGGGTTAGCCCGTTACATATTATTGAATGATGATATTGATATATCTATAAAGGATATAATAATATCTGTACTTGATTTTAATTATTGTTTTTTGTTTCCTGAAAAAATACATGAACTATGTCTGGAAAATATTTAACTATTACCTTCTGTTCTTCTTTTATAGTGTGGTTTTAGAAAATTTCATCAAAATGAAAGCTCCGATAATTTTTCTAGAGCTTTCTTTTTTTTTATAATTTGCGCTAGAATTAGAATAGAAAGTGCCTTAATTATCCAGTCCCATCAAGTCATTGACCTAACTCTATCCTTGTTATTTTCCAAAGCCGCCAATGTATTGCGACACAGCCAATTCTCAACAGCTGCTAGCGTCTTATATAGCTCATTTTTAAACCCTTTTTCACGTGTTTCATCCTAGATATGCTCAGTTGTATTTAACTAAATTATGCTCCAAAAAGATAATAGGCATTATTACTTAAATTAACTGAATACTATCTATTTTCAATTAATTGCAGGATAAATGTATGAATAATAAATAATAGCCATTGTAGTAAAATGTTTTCGGAAATATGATAAAAGCAGAAAAGCAATAATTGCCAGATTGAATAAATTCAAAAAAGGGGAGATTTAAATGACAACCAATTACTACGAAACGCTAAAAAAGAACTTCAACGAAAAGCGCAAGTCGGAACCGGAACCGCAATTTTTTGATGGTGCTTTTCTACCCCATTTAACAACAGGGAGAACGCTACTAGGTGTAGGTTGGGACGGATTTGATATTCTACAGCAAGGTAAGGATCATTGGACCAGGCTGCAAATGGCCGGGCTAATAAGGGGTGCCAAAGAGGTAGGTTGGGAAAAGTTATTAAATGCAATTGAAGAAAGACAGTCAAAGGGTGTTACTGCAGCAGCCAGAGAATTCAGGAAAGAACTCGGGCTTACCGGAAACAGTATGGTAGAGATCAATTTAATCAGTGCCGCAGGAACTGCGGGTTGCGGTTTTGACTGGCACAGAGTCACTTATCAGACGGATAAAGACATGCAAGGCACCGCTGATGGATGTCCATTGATTAATGCCGCCAGAGAGATGGGCGTGGGAGATTATGAAGAAATAAAAGATATTGGTTTGTGGTGTGACACCTATGATAACTTTGAAACACGTGCTACAAATCCTGAATGTATGTTTACTCATACCCATTGCCAAGGTAGAGGAGACAAGTTATGCAGATTCTGGATTGACTTTCGTCAGGTTCAAAAACCGGGAGAAGCATGGTATCAAGCGATGAAAAGAAACCGGGATGAAAAACGTGGAGTAGATCCGAGACTGGAAGAGTTCTATGGTCCAGGATATTGGGTACCGCGTAAAGTCGAAAACTGGGACAAGAAAAAACAGATGGAGCTGGGAGTCGCAATACAGAGAAGAATCGTAGTTGGAACTACAATAATATTGTCAGACTTAATCGGTTGGGATAAATGGATCAATGGAATGCAAGAAATTGAATTACCACAGCTTGAAAAGATTGCGAGAGCAATGGGTGTTAAGTATGGAGTTACAGGTGGAACTGCTCTTGAAGCAAGTGTATTAATGAATCTCATGATGATGGGCGCTGGCTATGATGACCACCAATTAACTGGTTGGACCGAAGATAGAGTAGAGGGAGTTGCGCGGACCTGCCCGATAGTTGAGTCTGCAAAAGAATTGGATATGGACGATAGCCTTAAGGATAATATGTGCTTGTGGTGCAGTGCATGTCATAACGCTTCAGTTAAAGCCATAAACAAAGACCTTAACTGCACATTCACACATTGTATAGGTAAGGGCGACAAGTTGTGCCGTTGGGTTATTGAATAAGACGAAATAGAGCATAGTTAAAAACATAAAAGTAAGAATTACTGAAGGGTCTTGGTTTAAGACCCGTCAGTTAAAACACTTAATATTAATCTGGCAAATAAATACGGTACTTTTTCGTGGATATGATAAAAGCAGCTAGGTTGTTTTTGCAGCAAGCAAGCACAATTTTTTCGGACGTGTCATAGGTTGGTCAAAATGGTATTGTAATGCATATGTTAATTAATTCCTGTCATAGTTAATTAAGTTACAACACCTCTTAAATGGGCGTACCGTTTAATACAGTATGCCCCACTCTTCAAATATATGTAGACGCAAAGTTCAGAAGTAAAACTGGTCGGGTTAGATACTGGCTTTGGTTCGGATAAAGGAAGTAATAACATGATAAGAACAATAATGTGAGAAGAAATATTTAACTTTTTAAGGAGGCCGAAATAATGAGTGCTGGACTTAATGATGAAGTTAAGAAATCGCAGATCAATACTGAGTCCAATGGTTCGCCCGAGAAAGTTAGGCTGCAAGGACGACTCACCACACCCGTTATCATCATTCTCGTTATGGCAATGCTTGCGCCCATCTCCGGTTTTTGCGCGATTTTACCTTTGGGTATCGGTCTCGGCAACGGGGCGGGATTGCCAGCAGCCATGCTCGTCTCTGTTCTCGTCATGCTCTGCTTCACCGCCGGCTACGCCGCCATGTCCCGGCGTGTCAAAGAGACCGGCGCGTTCTACGCCTACATCACGAAGGGACTGGGCCGTCCGACCGGTGGAGCCGGTGCGTACCTCGCTCTGTTAAACTACATCGTCTGCTTCTGCTGTTTAGCCGGAGGCTTTGGCTACTTCGCCGGGCAGCTCGTGCTCCAACTTACAGGCCTGGACATTCCGTGGTGGGTGTTGACACTGATCGCCATAGCCATCATTGGCCTTTTATGCAGCCGCAACATTGATGTCGGTGCCAAAGTACAGGTCGGTTTGCTGATCATCGAGATAGCGATGATGATCATCATCGTCATCGCCACCGTCTTCAAGGGCAGCCATGGTGACTTACTGTTGAGATCCTTAAGTCCTAGCACCATTCTTACAGGCGGTTGGAGAGGATTCTCGATCGGGCTAATGTTCAGCTTCTTCCTTTTCGGCGGTGTGGAGCTGGCAGCAGTCTACGCCGAGGAGACGCCGAATCCTGAACGGACAGTCGGCCGCGCGACGTATGGTGCGGTGTTGGCTATCGGAATATTATACATAATCATGATTTCCTGCATAATAGCCGTCGTGGGGGCGAATGTACAAGATGTTGCTATGGAGAACCTTGGCCATTTTAGCTTCGATGTCATTGGGCGGCTCCTTGGCCCGTCAGTGCAGACGCTCGTGAGTGTGCTCGTTCTCACCAGCTACCTTGCGTCCATGATTGGATTTCAACAGGTCGTCGCGAGGTACATCTTGGCAATGGGTCGCGATAATCTCCTGCCGCGGAGCCTGGCTTATGTGGATCCGGTGCATAAGGCGCCGCAGCGGGCGAACCTCGTCAGTGCTGTGACCAACATCATACTTATGCTGCTCTTCGCCTTATCCAGCAGTGATCCGTTCAGAACGATCTTCGCAAGTCTCAGCGGCCTCTGCACGCTCACTGTAATGTCATTGTGGATAGCGGTTTCTGTGGCCTTCATCGTCTACTTCCGCCGCCATGCCGACCCGCGCTGGATGAGCACCCTCGTGCTGCCGCTTGTAGCATTAATGGTGTTTGGCACCACCTTTGTCCTGGTAGTTAAAGATTACACTTTGCTGACTGGCTCTGATATAGCTTGGATCAATAATCTCCCGTGGATCATGGTTCCGGTCTCAATCCTGGGAATCTGGCGGATGCTCTACCTGCGTTCGAAGAAGCCGGAAGTCTACGCACTTATCTGGCCGGATGAGGTCGATACGAATGCGATCACTAAGGAAACCAGCCTGTCAGTCTAAATTGGGTAGGAACGTAAGCTTCTTTGAAGTTATCTAACTTTTAGGTTAAAGGTGTAAATCTGAAGTTCATATGGAGCAAGACGGTGATCGGAGGCCGATCCTAAGAATTTTATTATTTGAGTTGCATGTGGTGATAAAACTTAGGCCACTGAGGAGGTGTTACTTCTTAGTGGCCTAGAGTAACTTTTATCCACTAAATACAAAATCTGATGGAACCTTATCATTTTGTGGAGCCGAAAAAACGATTTATATGCATACAGGCGGCGGGCATTATCAACTTCTTAATTTGTCGCACTGTGGGTATCGTATTTGCCTGTGAAACATAACCCTTGAAAAGTATATGAGAGGAGATATCGGGAATGAAAAGAATTAAGGCGATTATATATGGTGTGGGGGAAATGGGTAGGCTGATGACTAGGATAATGATTGAAAAGGATGTTGAAATAGTAGGGGCAATAGGAAACAAATCTAACATAGGTAAAGATTTGGGAGAAGTATGTGGACTCGGTTATTCCCTTAACGTAAAAATCAGTAATGATGCTGATGCCGTTTTTTCAAGTGCAAAAGCTGATATTGCCGTCATGTCATTTTGTAGTGACATGCAAGCAATGTATATGCCTACCAAAAAATGCATCGAAAACGGTGTGAATGTAATATCGATCACAGAGGAAGCTCTTTACCCCTGGACTACCTCTCCAGAAATAACTAAAGAGTTAGATGAGCTGGCAAAAAAACATGGCGTCACGGTAACGGGTGGCGGTATTCAGGATATCAACTGGATTAGCCTGGTATCAGTTCTGACCGGGGCGAGCCATACAATTGAAAGCGTCTTAGGCCGAGCGACTGGGAATGCAGATGATTTTGGGCCGGTGGTTGCTGGACATTTCCATGTTGGGGAGACGAAAGAGGAATTTGAAAGTAAAATACGTGAGCAAAAGCTTGAGGAAGGCTTTATGGGGATAGCTTTAGAGTCTGTGATTGCCGATTTAGGTTTAACTATTAAGCAGAAGAAGCAGAGCATGGAGTCGATAATTGCGGAAGAAGATGTTAATTCTGTGGCCTTGGGCAGAATAATAAAGAAGGGTGAAGTTTTGGGTGCCGCCCAGATAGATGAGATGACTACGGACGAGGGGATCGATTTCCGGGCTGAATTCATTATGAAGGTTTATCAAGAGAGTGAAGATGACACAAACATATGGGTTATTAAGGGATACCCTGATCTTTATCTGAAACAAGAGAAGTTTTCGGGAAGTATTATGACCTGTACCCCTACGATCAACCGTATTCCGGACATTATCAATAGTGAGCCGGGCTTTATTACGGTTGAAAAGTTGCCTAAAATAAGGTTCAGAGCACATCCGCTTCACTATTATCTTAATAAATAGAGAATTGTCGGGGACAGCGATAATGTTAAACATAATTCAAATTGTGTGCATTTGTAAGCGCTGAGTAATTCGTTAAGGAAGGTGAATAGTTTGAAAGTAACAATTCTTGGAAGTGGTGCAGAAGGGACGGGTCTCGCTGGACTTCTTGCCAAAGAGGCCGAAATTGAACGGTTGGTACTTGCTGATTGCAGTAAGGACGCATTAGAAAATACGAAAAAGAACCTCTCGCTGCTGGGCGATACCATCAAGGGAAAGGATATTCAATATTGCCAGGTGGATGCCGGTAATATTGATGACGTAGCAAAGGTAATCCGCGGATCCGATGTAGCCGTAAATGCCATTCTCCCCAGGTTCAATATTCCGATAATGAAGGCATGCATTCGGGAGTCAGTTAATTATTGCGATCTGTTGACATCACCTGATGGTCCCGGTACCCCTAAAGAAGAGACTTTCACAGCCCAGATTGAGCTCGATGAGGATTTCAAGAAAGCTAACATCATCGGCATTCCCTATGTTGGCATTTCAGGTGGTTGGATCAGTTTGGTAGTGAAGAATGTCATCGAAAATTTCGATACCTTGGACGAGGTGTTGATTTATTTCTATGAGTACATAGACACGGATGAGTTCTTGGCTCCTGTCATACCAATCGTTGTAGTTTCCCAGTGGTTAGGTCCACCAGGACCATTGAGCAACCAGGATGGAGAACTGCAAATTGTTGATTTTATTGGCAGTGAAGAAGAATACGATTTTCCTGGGCCTGCCGGCACGAAACTCGTCTATACGAACAGTGCTCTTGGTGATATCGTTTTGATTCCGGATTTTGCTGGAAAACCAATTCGACGGGTTGAGGCGAAGTCGGGAAATGGAATCGGAAAACTTGAGACGAAGGATATTTTGTTAACAGCATTACTAAAGGCAAGCATTAAGCAAGGTTATGAACGCGAAAACATCAATATTATGGAAGCGATGGCAGATACTTTTCTTTTGCCCAACGAATATTCTCATCTCCTAGTTGAAGGAAAGATTCGCGATGATTATTTCACGATGGTTACAGAAGTCCGGGGATACAAAGACGGTGAGTATCTCCGCCATATGAACTGGTCTATTACGACTCTTGAGGAGACCCTGAAGCACCTGCCCTGGTGTGGTCCAACCGTGTACAGTACAGTTGGCGGTACGCCGGTTGAGTTAGTACTTGCGATGGGAAGGGGCGATATTGCTCAGCGGGGTGTGCTAAGAGTTGCAGATGTGGCAGATCGTCAAAAAATTCTTGACGCAGTGGCAAGACGTGGCCACATTCTTGGTGAGAAAATCCTGCGAGGGAGGCCTTAATTGGTGATGTCCGCTGCAAAGGTCAGATGATTAGTATCGAAATGGTGGAAGACAAAGAATCCCGCAAGCCGTTGAACGGCAATGCGATGGAGAAGAAGATCGTATGGGCTTGTTTGAGAGCGGACTTGTCATGGTAGCGTGCGGCCGGTACTGTACGTCTTCTGGTTCATGCCACCGCTCGTGTTCAACCAGAAAACATGTTGACAAAAGCAATGGGCATTTTCCCTGAGGCCATTAGTGCCAACTCCACTCAGGTCAAACCGAGTGTTGTCTGAAAAACAGTCTCATCTAAAAATGGCTCGAGGAGGGGGACCGCGCGTTCTGGGTCTCCCTTGGAGTTTATCAACTTGCGTTTAACCGCACCTGCTTCCTTCTTTTTGCTGGTATGGATTATTATATTTGGCGTTGTTGGGTTAGTCCTTATCAGGGAACCGGATGTAACTACTCCACCCGGCACAAGACCTTTGCAACCATCAAGACGGGTGTTAAGAAGGACGGCACCCTTACCGCTCGATTTATCAAAGTGATTATGAATGGCGGTGCTTATACCAGTTGGAGTCGAGATGCCCCGGGCGTGCTAGCTTCAACAGCTATGCCAGTATACCGCTGTCCCAATTCAATGTTTGAGGGCTGGACGGTATATACTAATCGAACAGTGAGCGCAACTTTGAGTAAAAATCAATAGTCTCGAGGAACGTAAGGCGGAAAATATTAGTTGAAAGATTTCCGTAGATGAGTTATGATAAAACTTAAAATGAACTACATTCAAAAAAATATGTAACTTATAATGTTTAAATCAATAATATCCGCATAAACTAAAGTGATATAGGTAGTGAACATTATTCAAATATTAAATTATAATGAAGGCAAAGCACTTTGAATTGTTCCAATGGTCCGGCAAACTCTTTTTCATTCTTGTTTGTGCCGAACCGAAGGGACGGAATAGAGGTTAACATGAAATTAGTGATAATTGACCCCATATGCAGCCCGAAGGGCTTTAACGGGGTATTACTGGGACTTATTGATTAATCAGCAATCCATATCCTGTCAAGGCGTTGATCACCACCGGCGGAAACCCCGCTCTGTCTTGGCCTGATGAATACCAAAAAAGTTACCGAAGAGCGCGAGGTGTACGGTGTGATAGAGAAATCAGTCATTAAGTTGGCAAAAGTTAAAGAGATCCCAGCCCGGCTGTGGACCTTAAACATTCTTTTAGTTTGTTTCTCCAGTTTTTCAGTTTATATAGCTTTCTACGGTCTTCTAGCAACTCTACCAGTTTATATATATGATTTTGGTGGTTTAGCGAGCACTATCGGTTTGGCTCTTGGCTTGATAAGCGTAGCTGCAGTAATTATCCGCCCCCTGGCCGGTATTGTGCTGGACCGCTATGGAAGAAAGAAAATCCTTATTACTGGACTTTTTTTATTTTTGCTTCCAACTTTGGCCTATGTTTGGCTAATACCGGTTGCGGCGCTCCTCGTCTTTTGCTTCGTCCAGGGCTTTGGTTGGGGTATTTGCACCACTTCGTTAGGTACGGTTGCTACGGATGTGATTCCTAAGGACCGGTTGGGAGAAGGACTGGGTTCTTTCGGCGCTGCGTCCAGCATTTCCATGGCAAGCGCTCCAGCGCTCAGCCTATGGTTAATAGAAACTTTTTCATTTCGAATATGGTTCGTTGTTGCTGCTTTGTTATGCATAATTTCTATTGTATTGGCCCTAAATATCAAATTTTCAAAACTGGAAGGTCGCCAAAAAGAAGATAAGCTGGTATTTTTGGAGAAAGCCACCTTGCGTCCTGCGATAGTAGTTTTACTAATTGCAGTTGCTTACAGTTCACTTTTTTCCTTCCTGGCTTTGTTCATGCGTCATCAGGGGCGGAATGACGTTGGGGTGTTTTTTGCAGTTCTGGCGGCAACAACGCTTGTTTCCCGCTTCTATTACGGTAGGATAGTGGATGTGATGGGCAAATGCGGGTGCGATTTAGGGATAATGTGCGGCGCTCCTGCAATAATCATTGGCTTGTTGGGAATCGTTTTTCGGAAATTTCAAAGATGAAGCGTATATAAAGTCATGTGAAACTCTACATTAACTAAAGCTTGAAATTCGACAATATAGCTAAAACCAGCTTTTGTAATGCATTAACGAAGGTCGGTTTTATTTTTATAAACATTTACCATAGTACTTTTAGTTTTTTAAGTTTAAACTATTGAATAGTAAGAATTTTAATAAAATTCAAGGAAAGGGTGAAAAATCTGTGGGTAGCGAATTCTCGCGTTTGTTGTATTGATGGAGGCCTTGGTCATGATCAATAACTAGTTCCAACGGATAGTTATTGCTGGTTCATTCCTCAAATAGTGTTACGTAATACTTTGAACAGAGGGCGTTTTAAATGTATAATAATGATTTTCTGCAAAAGAAAATTTCAAGTTATCACCCTTTACAACCTGGGTTCGAATTCAACATGGACCATTACATCGAACTTAAACGGGGACGCGATCTGATTAGTCAAGATGTTACCTTAATTTACCAATTTAAAACGAGCAGGGATTCGCTTAATTCAACTTTGGTTGTTCCTGATGGATGTATTGATTTAACATTTTGTTGTAATCCGAAAAAATCCACAGCTAATATTATTGGTACTGTCCTTCAAGGAAAACAAATTGTTTTTAAAGAAAACACTGAATATTTTGGAATTAGATATCTGCCTGGACAAGGAATATATTTAATGAAAGAGCTCATAAACAAACAGATTCCTTTGCTTGATGTAATATCAAGTGCTTATGGGATTGTGGATAAAATTGGAGAAGCACAGTCTTTCAAAGAAAGAACGGAGTTGTTAGTCAATTTCATTAATAGTTCTACGTTAAAATTATATACTGTACCGAATATTGTAAGTTATTCAATTAAGGCAATTTGTATAGCAAGGGGTAATTTGACTATAGACCAATTAGCTCAAGAAACTGGATATTCTAATAGATATCTACGTAAAAAATTCGAAGAATTTATTGGGTTATCTCCTAAAGTTTTTAGTGAAATTATTAGGTTTCAAAACTCTTTGAAGATGATAATAGACCCAAAAAATTATGATTATTCGGATATTATTAATGAAAATGGATATTATGATCAATCACATCTTAATAATCAATTTAAAAAGTTTTGTAACCTAACTCCAGCTAAATTAAAAGATACTTTTTCATTGATCAAAAAATAATTTATATCAAAGAATCCTTTTTTTGGGGTGTTACTAATATTAAGTTAAGAGTGTAGAATCAGCACTTCAGATGATTTTACACTCTTTTTTTTTGACTAAATGTTGAAATAATAGCTTTTATTTTTTCTAAGTGTTTCGATTTTTAGAATAACTTGATAATAATTTGCCGATATATGGGTGTCGATCGTTGGAGTCAATCTTGCTACGTGACCTGTTTTCCAATGTTCCGTTTTCTCCTATATTAAAATAAAAAAGATATTATAATTAACTAATAGATTAATTAGTTAGAATGTTCAATGAATTGTTAATATTAGACCTTTGACTGCTAAAGAATGGTTGTTCTATTGAAAGGGGGATGAAAAAATCGAGCATAATGGGTTAACTAGTCTAAGAGAACATGAATCTGGTTTGCAAGATGGCGGGAATTACCGATGGGGAAGTTTGGAATGCTGGCGACTATTAAACTGGGCTTCAAAACCCTGACAGTTGAGCGAAGGTACAACCAAGCAGCCAGTTTTAGCTAGGTCCATGATCGCTTGCCCGAATTCTTCAATAACAAAAACGAACCTTTTGCGCCCCAGAACTCAGTTTGATGTTCTGGAACAGAAATACAAAAGAACATTAGCGAAGTAGAAATGACTATTTATCTTATATGGAGGTTTAAATAATGAGTTCTGAAAGAATCAATGAAAAAGAGCAAATAATCAGTGAGATTGAATTGGCCCAACTTTCTTATGCAGAGGCCCCGCAAATGATAACTGCTGGGGTTCCCGGCCCAAAGAGCCAAAAGTATATCAACGATTCAATTGAGTACGAGTCTCTGGCTCGTGGTGGCGGTAGGCTTCCCGTGGTATTTGCGGAAGGGAAAGGGGCTACAGTAAAGGATCCGGATGGCAATGTGTACATTGATATTACAGCCGGAGTAGCCGTTAATTCTGTAGGAAGGTGTCATCCGCGCGTCGTCAAAGCCATGCAAGACCAAATGGGTCTGCTCATGCATGCGCTTGATGTATCTAATGTTAGGCGCGTTGAACTGGCGCAGAAAGTTTCCAGTGTGATGCCTCAGGGGCTTCGTGATAATTGCGTCACTTATTTTAACCAATCCGGCAGCGACGCGGTGGAGACTGCTATCAAGTTCGCCCGCAAAATGACCGGTAGAACTCAAATCGCAGCCTTTCATGGTGCTTACCATGGCGTAAATATCGGCGGCACTTCGCTGACTACGGGCGAAAATTATCGAAATGGCTTTGGGCCGTTCATTCCCGGCGTGATCCATTTGCCCTATCCATATTGCTATCGCTGCTGTTTTGGACTGGAATATCCTAGTTGTAAGCTGCAATGTGCCAAGTACGTAGATTATGTGCTCAATACACCGTATACGGGGGCAGATGAGGTAGGGGCTCTGATTATTGAAGCTCAGCAAGGCGAAAGCGGGTATGTGCCTGCACCACAGGGTTACTTGGAAATAGTCAAAAAAGCCTGTAAAAAACATGGGGCTTTGTACATCTCCGATGAGGTCCAAGCTGGAGCAGGGCGTACCGGAAAAATGTGGTGTATTGATCATTATGATGTAGAGCCGGATATGATCACATGGGGTAAAGGTATGGGCGGTGATTTATCCATGGCCGGTCTATCGATGAGAAAGGATTTGGCGGCTAAAATAGCTGATGGTTCACAACCTAATACCTGGGCGGGAAATGCGTTGAACAGTAAGGTATGCATGACCAACATCGATATCATGACCGAAAACGACAACGCGCTGATTAAACGGGCCGGGGAATTGGGCCAAGAAATCTCTCGCCTGCTACTGGAAGGGGCGAAGGATACCAGAGTGATCGGTGATGTACGCGGCAAAGGTCTAATGATTGGCATCGAATTGGTGGAAGACAAAGAATCCCGCGAACCGTTGAATGGCGATGCTATTGGCCAGATCATAATGGGCATGCTTAATCGCGGAATAATCATGGTACCGTGCGGGCGGTATGCCAACGTTTTCCGGTTTATGCCATCGCTAGTAATCACCAGAGAACTAGCTGTCAAAGGGGTGGACATTTTCCTAGATGAAGTTAAGAAAATTTAGGGATGCTTCCGTTGAAGTCAATAGAGAACTGGGGATAGAGCTTAATAAGTGATCGCACTAATAAACTAACTTTAGATTAAATGGAGGAATAAAAAGATGATTATCGGAGTTCCGAAGGAAATCAAGAATAATGAGAATAGAGTTGGGGTAACGCCCTCTGGCGTCATTGCTTTCTTAAATAATGGTCATGAGGTCTGGATTGAATCGAATGCTGGAGTAGGTAGTGGATTTACAGATCAAGATTATGAGCTTTCAGGTGCTAAGATAGTTCCATCAGCAAGAGATGTCTGGTCTGCTAACATGGTTATTAAGGTTAAAGAGCCGCTGCCTGAAGAATATGGATATTTTCGTGAAGGTTTAATTCTTTATACTTACCTGCACCTTGCTCCAGAAGCGGAATTAACTCAGGCCCTTATAGACAAAAAAGTTGTAGGTATTGCCTATGAAACAATTCAGTTAGATAACGGAGCACTTCCACTACTAATCCCAATGAGTGAAGTAGCAGGTCGAATGTCGGTACAAATTGGAGCTCAGTTTCTTGAGAAATCCAAAGGCGGTAAAGGTGTACTTCTAGGGGGCGTACCAGGTGTAGCACCTGCAGAGGTGGTCATTGTTGGGGGCGGTATCGTAGGTGTTAACGCAGCTAAAATGGCCGTCGGTTTAGGGGCAAGTGTTACATTATTGGATATCAGTGCAGATCGTCTTCGTCAACTGGATGACCAGTTCCAGGGACGTTTAAAGACCTTGATGTCCAGCAGATTAAATATATCTGAAGCGGTGAAGAGAGCAGATTTGCTTATTGGTGCTGTGCTAATTCCGGGTGCTCGTGCTCCTCGATTGGTGACTGAAGAGATGGTAAAATCTATGCAACCTGGATCGGTTATAGTTGATGTAGCCATTGACCAGGGGGGGTCTATTGAAACCATCGATCGAATCACGACCCACAGTGATCCAACTTATGAAAGATATGGTGTAGTCCATTACGCTGTTGCTAATATGCCTGGAGCTGTAGCACGTACCTCGACTATAGCATTAACGAATGTCACTATTCCTTATGGAGTACAAATCGCTAACAAAGGTTTCAGGCAAGCGGCCTTAGATAACAAAGCTATAATGAAAGGAATTAACGTAATCGACGGAAAAGTAACCTTTAAGGCGGTTGCCGAAGCTCTGGGTTTATCATATACCAGTATTGATACTGTATTAGAAAGTAACACCTAACTTCGGTTGTTCAATTGCACGAAATCATAAGATTCTGCGCCCCTCGATTAGTCACTTAATTGAGGGGCCATAAACATAAAGGCTTGGCAAGCTAGGTTTCCTTAAATAAGCAGGATGTTTTGGAGGCATTAGCGTGAATAAATTTCTTCGTATTAATATGGAGACTGAATCAGTTAATTATGAAGATGTCAAGGAAGAATATAAATTATTTGGGGGACGGGACTTAGTTGCTAAACTACTTAACGATGAAGTTTACCCTCAATGTGACCCATTGGGCTCCGGCAACAAGTTCATCGTCTGTCCAGGCTTGTTGACTGATAGTGCGGCACCAAGCTCAGGCAGGCTTTCCGTCGGTGGGAAAAGTCCCCTGACCGGTACGATCAAAGAAGCCAATGCCGGGGGAATTGTGGCTCAGATGATAGCCAAAGTGGGCATCAAGTCCATTATTATTGAAGGGAAATCAGCAGAAGCAGGATTATCAATTTTATTAATTAATCAGGACAAAGCTGAGTTAATACCGGGTGACCAGTATGCAGGATTAAATAATTATCAACTGACAGAAGAGTTGCAAAAAACTTATGGGGATAAGATAGGTATCGTTTCAATCGGGGGGCAGGAGAAAAGGGTTACCTTAATTCTACCTTACAGGTTACCAGCAGTAACAAAACCCCCAGCCGGGCAGCTGCCCGAGGCGGCTTAGGAGCAGTCATGGGTTCAAAAGGGATTAAGGCCATTGTTTTGGATATGGGAGGGCCTTTGAATTCGGCTTACGTTGATAAAGACAGATTTATGAATGGAGCCAAAAACTACATTAAGGCACTCAAAGAGAATCCATTAACTGGCCAAGGACTGCCGGCCTTAGGTACCGCTATGCTGATAAATCTGACGAATTCCATGGGGTTCTTGCCAACGAGAAATTACAGTACTGGCAATTTCGAACATGCTGAAAGTATCAGCGGGGAGCATCTCTTGGAAATTCAAAGCCAACGCAAGGGGAAAAATGGACATGCTTGCCTTTCCGGCTGCGCAATTGGTTGTTCAAATATTTATAATGATAAGCATAGCGACTATCTTACGTCCGGATTAGAGTATGAAACACTTGCCTTACTGGGATCAAACTGCGGGATTTCCTCGCTTGATACGATTGCTGCACTTGATAAGATGTGTGATGATTTTGGTCTGGATACGATTGAGACGGGAGCCACGATAGGCGTTTGCATGGAAGCTGGCAAAATTGGTTTCGGTGATGAACAAGGCGCAATTAAGCTTGTTGAAGAAATGATGGCAGGAACCGAATTCGGCAAAATCCTTGGTCAGGGTACAGTCTATGCAGGTAAGCAACTCGGGGTTCAGAGGATACCAGCAGTGAAAGGGCAAGCCTTAGCTGGTTATGATCCAAGAGCTCTAAAAGGGACAGGCGTAACCTTTGCCACTACACCGATTGGTGCCGATCATACAGCGGAAATTTACTGGGCTTTCCGGGTTTAGACCCGTTGAAAAAAGAGGGTCAAGTCGAGGCTTCAACCATGATGCAAGTATTAATGGCCACTTTTGATAGCTTAGGGATGTGTTTGTTTTCTAGTATGGCTACTGATAAACCTGAAAATGTCGGCTATCTACTCGAGATGATGGCTGGTAAGTTTGGCGGTGAATTGGATCTGGACCGCTTAATTGGGATCGGTGTGCAGACGATCAGCTTAGAAAAGAAATTTAACAAAGCTGCAGGGTTTACAGAAAAAGATAACAGGCTACCGGAGTTCATGTACCATGAGGAATTACCTCCACATAACGTGATCTTTGATATTACTGAGGAAGAGTTGGGCATGGCTATCCCATTCTGAGGAGGGTTATACATGAAGGAGATTGGTACTTTGAAGTTAAAAACCGGCTTAGCAGAAATGCTTAAAGGCGGAGTAATCATGGACGTGACCACTCCTGAACAGGCTAAAATTGCAGAAGATGCTGGTGCATGTGCAGTTATGGCTTTGGAAAGAGTACCGGCAGATATCCGTTCAGCTGGCGGAGTAGCAAGAATGGCTGATCCAACAATTATTTTAAAGATAATGGATGCGGTTACTATACCGGTAATGGCGAAAGTCCGAATTGGTCATTTCGCTGAGGCTCAGATCTTAGAAAGATTAGGTGTCGATTACATTGATGAGAGTGAAGTACTGACACCCGCTGATGGAGAATTTCATATCGATAAAAATGTTTTTGGTGTGCCTTTTGTTTGTGGTGCACGGAATTTAGGAGAAGCATTGCGACGCATTGGTGAAGGGGCAGCCATGATTAGAACTAAAGGTGAACCCGGGACCGGTAATGTAGTGGAAGCTGTTCGTCATATGAGAATGGTACAAGGGGAAATACGAAAGTTAAAGAATATGCCAAAAGAAGAACTTATGTCTGCTGCCAAAAATATGGGCGCACCTTATGAATTAGTTGTAGAAGTAGCGGAAAGTGGTAAATTACCGGTAGTTAATTTTGCAGCTGGTGGCATCGCCACACCTGCGGATGCAGTGTTAATGATGCAATTGGGCTGTGATGGAATTTTTGTTGGATCTGGAATATTTAAATCACAAAATCCCGTAGCCCGAGCTAGAGCGATTGTAAGTGCAACCACCCATTATATGGATGTTGAAGCTATAGTGGAGGCTTCCAAGAATTTAGGTGATGAAATGGAGGGACTTGAGCTTTCAGTAATAAATCAAAATGAAAGGATGTCAGAACGCGGTTGGTAGGATTAATACTAAGATTATTCTTTTTGATTTATCTAAATAGGATTATATCGTGAAAAATAACTAAGAATGAGGTGTAAAGTATGGATCAAAAAGTAAGCGTCGAGTCTTTTGGTTATAAGCAGGAATTAAAACGCTCTCTATCTGTACGTGATTTAGTGATTTTTGGAATAGTTTTCATGGCGCCGCTTTCCAGCATGACACTTTTTGGGGTTATGTCTCAAATTTCTCAGGGACATAATTTTCTCTCGTATGCTTTTGGCTTTATTGCGGTGATCTTTACAGCTTTAAGTTACGGTAAGATGGTCAAAGCTTATCCCATCGCGGGCTCTACCTACAGCTATACTCAACGTTCTGTAAACCCTAAGCTAGGCTTTCTTGCCGGATGGGTCATGCTTCTTGACTATTTTTTAATCCCAATGTTACTGTATGTGGTAAGCTCTAATTTCGCAAATGCACTTTTTCCCGCTATACCGATCTGGGGATGGGTGCTGATCTATTTGATACCTGTGACAATAATCAATATAATTGGTGTAGATGTGGCCGCGAAGGTGAATTTTATTATCACTGGCTTAATGATTATAGCAATATTTGCCTTTGTATTTGCTGGAGTTAAATTTGCTATAACGGGAGAGACCGTAGGAATTTTTTCTTTGCAAGCAATCTATAATCCTGACACCTTTTCATTGGGAGCGGTTATATCTGGTTCAGTACTGGCAGTCTCAAGCTACTTAGGGTTTGATGCCATAACAACCTTGTCTGAAGAAGTAGAAGGAACAAGTGAAAAAATAAGTAAAGCCATAATCATTGCATGTGTGATTGAAACTGTAATTTTATTATCTGTTGCATATTTCGGTGCTTTAGTTGCCCCTGACTTCAATTCATTCAGTAATCCTGATACTGCTTTTTTTGATATTTCCATGACGGTTGGGGGATCTGCTCTGCAGACTTATGTCGCATTGATAATCGCTATTTCTGGTGCAGCAACAGCTATGGCTGGTCAATCAGCAGCAAGCCGTTTGCTCTATGGCATGGGGAGAGACAAATTAATACCAGCTAAATTTTTTGCCTATCTCCATCCGAAATATAAAACACCGACCTACAGCGTTCTGTTTATGGGTATAATAGGTGGCATGGGCGCATTGGTAATGACTATGGGAACTCTTGCAGAAATGGTAACCTTTGGAGGATTGTTCGGCTTTATCTGTGTAAACCTTTCTGTAATTAGTCATTACTTTATCAAGAATAAAAGCAGGAAAATAATATCGCATTTAATATTTCCTTTGTTAGGCATGATAATTTGTACCTTTATCCTGTTTAGTATGGCACCCCTCTCTAAAACTGTAGGATTCATTTGGATGGGTTTAGGTATTCTGTACATTGTTATTAGGTCTGTTCTTTCTAAGGATTTTCAAGGTCTTTTGGAAAAGAACTCAATAATTAATCCTGAGTCCAATGTGGAAGCGAGTTAAAGTGACTGAACACGAAAAAGGAATAATCTGAGAAGCATACAGCCTAAGTTAATACTTAGCGGGACGGTTCGTGTTACACGTTGCTAGGTTAAAAGGCTAGACATCAGTATTAATACTGTATGAACTAACATCTGAAAAGTCGAATGTTAGAGTAACGCACTGAATGGCTTCTTTAATAACAATAACTAAGGCTTCGATATTTTCGCTGCCTTTTACCCTGTCCCACACCGTGCATGAAAGTTTTACTTCACACTGCGTTCAATCATATCAGTGTCGATCGTGAAATCGATTCATCTGTACAGAACAGCAATTATATACATCAGACAGTTGGTCACCCCTTTAAAAGTTGTGCGCATTAACATTTCACCTTTGGAGCGCCTATTGGGAAGAGGAAGAGAAGTATACCGAAAATGACCTTTGTTAAGTATTAACGAAGGTCTATTTTATTTTTATAAATATTTACTATAGTACTTATATATTTCTAAGCTTAAAATGTTGAATAGTAAGAATTTTAATATAATTTAAAGAAGGGGTAAAAAAGCTGCTGGTGACTAATATCTCGTGATGTTGTATTGATGGGGACTTGGTCTTGATTAATAGCTAATAACATCTTATTAAGACGGAAAAAGTATATATCTTAATAATATATGGGGGTAGAAGGAATTGAGATTAAATGAGCGAGTGGCTCTTATAACAGGTGCTGGGAGGGGTGTCGGCGAAGCCATTGCCAGGCGTTTTGCAGAAGAAGGTTCGATTGTTATTGTCAGTGATATTGTAGAAGATAATATTCAGAGTCTTGCGAATGAATTAAATGCCAAGGGCTTAAAAGCGATGGCAATTCCCGTAAACGTTACAAATAAAAATGACGTTGAAGCCATGGTCGAAAAAGTAGTCAGTACTTATGGCAGACTAGATATTCTGGTCAATAATGCTGCGGTAAATAAAGATGCCCTGATTAGGAAGATGACTGAAGAGCAATGGGATGCAGTAATTGATATTAATCTCAAGGGTAGTTTCTTATGTGCAAAGGCAGCCATGGGGCCAATGATAGAACAAAAATACGGCAAGATTAACAACACAGCGTCCATCGGAGCATTGGGAAATGTCGGACAAGCCAATTATGCGGCCTCAAAGTGCGGCGTGATCGGACTTACGAAAGTTTTAGCTCTAGAATTGGCTAGATATAATGTTAATGTTAACTGTGTAGCCCCCGGTGGAACGGAAACGGCAATGACAGCAGGTATACCAGAAGGTATTCGCCAAAAACTAATTGATGCGATACCCTTTAAGCGATTTGCCAAACCTGTAGAAGTTGCCAACATGCACCTCTTTTTTGCTAGTGATGAAGCAAGTTATATAACGGGACAGGTAATATTTGTCGACGGCGGAGATACAATCGGATTTTAAGACAAGGAAAACTTAAAGGGTTTTCTATAGAATAACTACTTCATTTAGCCGTTGCAAGGAGCTGGCTAGGGCTTAAATGTCATAATTGGGATGATTATCATGGGGGTGCCCCAAAACCACTGAATAACAATTATACGAGGAGGTTATTATGTACACTAAAGCATTTATTCCTTATCGTGGCTACTACAGTTCCCCTTTTGCTCGCTGGCAGGGGAGTCTACAAAATGAACATTCCATTGAGCTAGCGGCGAAAACTGCTAAGAGATGG
>Ga0209347_1003227_pt1 | contig 19534 bp, 11 predicted proteins | sample AutmiccommuBRH23_FD_187382 | JGI IMG/M metagenome (GOLD analysis project Ga0209347, IMG submission 187382) | Deep subsurface microbial communities from Mt. Terri, Switzerland - Autotrophic microbial communities BRH/23 (SPAdes) (version 2) | ecosystem: Environmental > Aquatic > Deep subsurface >...
CTTATCCACTTTTATCGATGAAGGGCACGCTTTGGCGCATAAACCGCAATCGATACAGCTATCGAGATTCCTTTTAATTTTCGTTGGACTAAAAAATGATACTATACCGAGCAATGCGCCATAAGGACATAAATATCTGCACCAAAAATTTCTTATGATTATCGAGAGTCCGAATAATACAGCGATTACAATCAATGCGAATTGACTCATATTAGCGAAGAAATGATACATCTTTACATCTGCCATTACGTTATAATCGCCATCGAGGAAAAATTTTAATGCTGCGGCTGACATCGTAAAGAAGATAGCATAAACGAAGAATCCCATTAATAAGTATTTCAGACTTCTTAATGGATAATCCAACCAGCGGGGCATTTTCAATTTTCTTTTGAATAACTTATAAATAATTTTTTCGCCAAAATCGCCAATCATTTCCGATATATAACCGATTGGACACATCCAACTGCAGAATGCTTTACCGAATATGAGCGAAACGGCAATAATTCCGAGAAGAATAAAAAAACCTGCCGGATGAGCGGGATGGATCTCGCCTGTCATAAAGAAATAATAGATACTCATAAGAGCACTAATCGGGAGAAATCCTTCTACTCCGGCGGGACGACCGAAATAATTTGCCGCATCTCCGCTATTTATATAATTGATGAAGAGATAAAATTCTACGCCAATCCAGATACAAAGTAGAGCGAATGCAGTCTGAATATAAAATCTATATTTTTGAATCGGTTTTTCGAGATTCTTAATTATTTTTTTCTTTTCCATTACAGGATAACTTTCAGTATTATTGTTTTCTAATCAGAACAAATATTCCGATTAGAAAATTATTAAAATAACCCCTGAATGTCAATTAAAAGAAACTGCAATATTAAATTCTAATTCCGAGCAGGAATTGATGTGTATCAATCAACTCGCTATCGGTTTTATAGAGATAGCGCAAGTCTAAATCTATTTTAGATGATAACTTATAGATCACTCCAAATCCTGCACTTATACCAGTTGAGCTATTTAGCTCTTCTTCATTTCTTACCGCCTTATATTCGGGAGGCACATCATTCTCAGAAGGATACGATCTTGTTATACCATTTATAATATATCCTTTATTCTCTAGAATTATATTATAGCTTACATTAGCTAATATATAAGGTGTGAAAGTATTCCTTAGAAGCATATATTGCAGCCCTGCACTAAGGGGGATTACGTCATAACTTCTTTTATTTACGTCAAAATCCTCAGCATTGTAAAACGTCATATTATTAATTTTTGTTACATAATATTTTTTTACATGATAATTTACTTTTTCATAAATCTTTGAGAAGCCTGCATTTAAATCTAAATTCAAGTTGTTGATTAAGTTAGCAGAAAAATCGAGCATAAAAGCTCCACCTGTTTCAGCATCGGTTGCGGTATTAATTCCTCCATAAATTCCTATTCCGGTATTAGAAAACGGAGCAGATGAAGATTCAGCTTGTGCATAAAGAATGTTTGCGGCAATAAATAAGAGAACAAATAATTTTTTCATATTTCCCTCAAAAATATTTTAATAGGATGTATTTATCCTACATCCAACTTAAAAAATGCGAAAATGAGAATCAATGATACTTTAGTGCATAAATTTTTCTCTATTTAATGACTTGTAGATTTGAGATATTATATATATATTTTAATCGGAGTTTTTAATCTGATTAGAGAAAACAATGCTTAGAAAAATAATAGAAATAAATGAAGAAAAATGTAACGGCTGCGGCGAATGCGTGCCCGAATGCCATGAAGGTGCTTTGCAGGTTATTGATGGCAAAGTACGATTGATTAGCGATCTATTCTGCGATGGTCTCGGTGCCTGCATCGGATACTGCCCCGAAGGTGCGCTCACTGTAATCGAAAGAGAAGCAGAACCATACAACGAAACTAAGGTAATGGATTACATAGTTAAAGGTGGCGGAAACGTAATAAAAGCGCACCTTCAACATCTTGCCGAACATGGCGAATTTGCTTTCCTCGCCGAAGCTAAAGAATATCTCTCTGTAATGGGAATGGCAATCCCTTTTTATGAAATTAGAGAGAAGGGAAAATCTGCGTGTGGAGAGCAATCAATTGCTATGGGTATGAAGAATCTCCAAAGCAGCGGAGAATGGGAGAAGAGTGGTTGCGTCGAAGAACAAATGAAAATTAATAAGAGATCACAAGTCGGGAATAATGGAAGCGGTGCAAACGATATTGATAGAAGAGGAAATGGTGGTGATCGAAATATAGCTGATGGTGGTAAGATAACTGCCGGCGATAGCAATTCTGATAATGAGGATAACAAAAATGTTGGAGGGAATCACTCTTCAAACCCGGACAATTCTTCCGCACGCATAGAGACAGAGCTTACTCACTGGCCTATTCAGCTTCATCTTATAAATCCCTCTGCGGGACATTTCAGAGATGCTGATCTACTGCTCGCTGCCGATTGCTGTGGTTTTTCTTATCCTAATTTTCATACCGATTTCCTTAAAGATAGAACGCTCGCCATCGCCTGTCCTAAACTCGATACGAATAAACAGGTCTATCTCGATAAGCTAATCGCAATGATCGATTCATCGAACATCAAATCAATAACTTCACTCGTAATGCAAGTCCCCTGCTGTAATGGACTTGTGAAATTAGCGCAGCAGGCGGTGGAATTTTCTAACCGAGAAGTACCTCTAAGAGTTGTAGTTATAGGAATTGATGGTGGCATATTAAATGATATTATGCTAAATTAGTTTATATGGAGAAAGAGGAATTTTACGATTCTATATCGAATTTTTATGACGAGATGATCGATTTCGATAAAGCACTAATCCGAAGGAAGGAATTGCTCGCCGAATTTTTATCACACGATATCGCAAAAGCAAATTTTTATTGGCGTAAATTATATGCTGCGGATTTGGGCTGCGCTACCGGCATTGATTCTATTGCTTTATCTCAACTCGGGATTGACGTTACCTCTTTTGATATTTCAGGCGAAATGATTAAAAAAGCAAAAGCTAATGCCAAGAAATTCCATATCAAATTAAAAACCGTTAAAACCGATCTTGCAGAAATTGCCTCGGACCTTGATGATAATTTCAATCTGATAATTTCCTCATCAAATACTCCGGCTAATATTCCATTTGACCAAATTCAGATTGTGTTTGATAATTTTTATCGGATATTAAAACCGGCAGGGAAATTTATAATTCAGCTCCTTAATTATGATAAGATGCTGAAAGAAAAGACTCCGACTTTCGCTCGCACGAAAATTAATAATGAAGAGATCACCCGCGGTTATACCTACGGCGAAGATGAAATGCAATTTATGGTGAAGAAAATAACACAGAAATCAGAAATAGATGAGCTGAATGAAGAGAACGGTTTTGCATCCACAGATATGCGCCAAACAGATTTACGATCATCGAAAGATATGACAGAGAAAGTGTCATCAAATAATAATGAAGCCGATAAAAATGGCAGTGATGAATTTTCTTCTACTATATATCCTCATCGCAAGAGCGAATTGGAGAAATATCTTCTTAATTCCGGGTTCACCAAATTAGAATTCTTTGGCGGACTAAATAGTTTACCTTTCGATATCGAAACCTCGAAAGACTTAGTGATAACCGGTATAAAACCATAAAATATTCTCCGCAGATATATTTTAATCCCGCCAAACCTTAATCTCCTTTGCCAATAATTGCTCTAATCCCTCAACAAAATTTTTAACAGAATTCGCGTGAGTTCTGAAATAAAGTGATGGCTCAATCATCTCCAATTCCATAAGCTCAAACTCATTATTTTTGTTTCTTACTAAATCCACTCGCACCTGAAATGGAATATCACCATTCGATGATTGTAAGGCTGTGATCTTTCCGAGAGAAATGATTCTACCGAGTGCGGCAATTACGTTCTCGGCTGTTTTAATTATCTCCGGTGCCGGTTGAACGGATGTAATAATCCCCCCATGCTCTTCCTGCACTCTGAAATCATTCGTCTTAGGAGTTTTAAGTACGGTATGGCTTAATTTTCCTCCGAAATGAATTAGCGAATATTCCCCCTCCTTAATTACGTTCTCCAAAAACGGCTGAATAAAAAATTCACGATTCTTAAAACTCTCTTTGATATTGGGGAGCAGTTCCTTGATATTTGCCGGAGTAAACCAATAAGTATGATCAGCATTAGCACTCACAGTCGGTTTTATAATTAGCGAATCCGAACCCTCAACCTCAAATATAGTATCGAAATTTACTTCATCAATATGAAATCCATGAACTGTCGGCGGTATCTTCACTCCCTCTTCCGCCAAATCAAGAAGATATTTTTTATTAATATTCCATCGCACGATTTCGAGCGGATTAATTAGCAGCGCATTCGATCGGTCGATAGTTTCGAGCACACCGAAAAACTCATCGGGATACTGCTGATAATCCCACGTAGTGCGTATCATTACCGCATCATAATTATTCCAATCGACACTTTTATCGTGCCACGATTTTACATCCAAATTCCATTTTTTTTCTTTAATTGATTCATAAACGAGTTCATCATCAACTACAAAATTTTCGAGATTGTCTGTGGAAAGCAGACAGAAATTTTTTCCATTACTCAATTACAAACTCCTTTTTTATAAAATTATTTCCTTTACCCTCAAAGCGGAGATTCATCTTTCTCCCCCCTCTGATACCAATTTCATAATCACCTCCCGGAAGTCCTTCAGCTTCTATAATCAATTTCCCATTAGAAAATTTTTGAGAGATTATTTTTATTCCTTCGTTCGTGCTTCCTACTTTTGTTTTATTTTCTGGAAGATAAATTTCCGGTCCTGATTTATATTTAATTACTGTTTCGTAACGATCGGCTAATTCAAATGATTTACTTATTATAGAGGATTGATCGTTATGGATTAACTCTGCATCTTCGGAAATAAGTTGTGAGCCGAGTGCCACATCTGGCTTAAAGATAACCTTTACCTTATCCCCATCATTATTGACTGCAATCAATTTAATTTCGTTATCACTTTTATAATAATAGAAATCGATGGAAGCATTTTTGCCCGAATTGAATCCTCTATATTTTACATTTTTGATAATTAAGCTATCCCAATCGGCGGGAATCTTCGGTGCAAATATAATAGTTTTTTCCTCAGAATTTACATCGATACCTGCTAGTCCGCGAACTATCGGCAGCATATATCCGCTCGTACTAAAGCCCTGATTATGATATGCTTCGCCAAGCTTATTATTTATATCGCCTGAATAGACTTCGGGACAAACGCCAAGTCCATAATTAAACGCATGCTGATATGTATTGCGGATGACTTCAAACCCCTGAAGATTGAAATGATTATTAAACAGTGCAGTGCCGGCAAAATTGGAATTGAATCCCCATACAGTTCCATAATTATAATTAACTGGATCGTAATACTTCGATTCATTCGAGAGATTTCTCACTCCCCAATCGGTAACCATATCCGAATGATTGAAGTTTTTTAGTGTGCTGATAGTTCTCGCCGAGTCGAGGAAATCGAATAACATAATAGCCGTGGGGAAAAGAGATTTTTCTTTTACCTGATCGCCTGCTTCATTGGCTCCGAAGCTATAAAAGCCGAGATCATTCATCCAATAGATTTTTTCTAAAGCAGCAACTGACGCAGGGAACTGCTTTTCGGCTTTTTTCCTCAATGCGGGATCATCGATAGCACGAGCTAAGTTATTTACTTCCTTAATTGCCTGTACCCAAAGACCTTGAGTATAGATATCATTATGAATTTTTACTAACGCACCGAACTCAAGCACACCTAGTCCCGCACCCTTGAGATCCATCAGTCCGTCATTATTGCTGTCTTTACTCATGCACCATTGATACGCCTGCATGATAGAATTCCAGCTCTTATGAATAAAATCCAAATCGCCGCTTCTTCTATAATATTCACCTATTGCCACAAGATACCAAGGAGTGGTATCGGCATGATTATATCCGTAATGATAATCATTCCACCAATCAATAAGTCCATCGCTTTGCGATAGCTCATGCGACATTTTTCCTATATCAAGATTTTTTTCTTCAGGGGATTTTTTTCTTATCGGGAAATTTTCTTCGCGCTGCCATTTTTGTGCGAACGATAATAGATCTTTTGCGGCGGAATAATCGCCATATCCGATAATAGAAAGCGCATTTATAAAAGCATCACCGCCGAAATACCATGCGAATCCGGGACGACCTCCGCCCCCCGATAAACCATATCCGGCAACTAATCCTCATCCGAGATTTGGATTTTCTACCATTAAATTATTAAGTGCAACTTTCCCCCATTCATAAGCAAGATTGAATTTTTTATCGGGTGAAATAATCTCCATCGTATTATGCCGGAGATTATTATAGTATTCGTAATTCTTTCTATAGAGATTTTCTGCGGTACTTAGTAATCTTTTATATAAAGCGAAGGCAGAGTCTCGGCTTATTCCATCCCCTCCGGCTATTATAATTGGAATGAATCCTTCGGCGGACTCCTTAGGTGTAATTTCCAATTTGAATAGTATCGGGCTATCGGCGAACATGTGAGCGGGTGGTGCTGCCACCTGCTTAGCCGCCGGTGAGCCGACATAAAAACTCGCTCTCCTTTGAGACTCGGAAATGAGATAAGCATTTGCTTTAGAATCCCAAATGCTATACTGTCCTCCAATACCTGCGGGCCATTGCGGCTGCATCACGGGCATAAATCCGGGTACAATCGAAAGCGGTGTAGTGGAATAAACATCTAATAAAATTATCGCTCCCTCTTCTTCATACGGGATATAGATAATCTCCTTTACCGTGAATGATTCATATACGAAGGTAATCGTTGTTGCCTCGGGAGTAACCGAAATATCTCTTACTATATCTTTACTTAAAATGGGTGTAGTGGAAGTGCCGAGGAAAAATTGTAGATCGAAAGAACGCAATACTTTCCATTGCCAAATCCACATTTCAAAATTCCCGCTTTCGCTCCCCATTAATGCGGCTTTGAGTCCTATCTTATCCATATATTGATTTGCCGATGCGGTGCGGCTAAGTTCTAAATCATTCTTAATGAGGTCAAACTTTTTGATAAGTCTTTTATCTTGAGCGGAATTAAATGACGACAGGAGAAGGCTTAGAGTAATAATCAATAGAAAATAACGTCTAATTAATTTCATAATAACACCTCATCTATTTTTTGATAACGTATATTTATCTATAAGCAGCTTCGCTAAAATGGAATCCCAGATGTAATTCGGTGGTGAATTTAGAACTTCATTATCGGGGCTATATGACTCCCAAAAATTATGATTCTTCTTTAATTGCACCGATGCCGCATTAATCATTTTATCTGCGAGTTGATCCGCTAAATCATCATACTCATAATTTCGCAATCCGTCATAAACCATATAATCCCATAATAGCCATACTGGTCCGTTCCATTTGCAGCAGTAATCAACATAAGGAGAAAACCACTCATCATCAGCGGCAAGAGTAGGCACTCCATACTTCCGCCAAAATTTAGTTGTATCGGTGAGTTTATTAATTAATAATTCTGCTCTCTCTTTATCGACTGCCTCAGCCCATAAAGGAAGAAATCCAATAATCTCTTCTCGCCTTAAATCTCGACTCATAAATTTGAAACTAAAATCCTCTTTATTAATCGAGAAGAAAAATTTCTTTTCATTATCCCACATTCTTTCGTTCACTAATTGACTTATTGTATCTGCTTTCGCCAGGTAATATTTTGCATCTTCGATTTTTACCTCTTCGGTCGTTGCGAGTTCACCTGCGATTTTACTTAACGAACGAAGTTCTTTAATTATCATAACCGTTAAATCGAGGCACTCAAGTTCATCTGAAATATCTTCCTTATCTACATCAAGATATCGATCGGCAGAAACCTGAAATACGGCATTATACCAATCACGAACGTTTTCTATTATTCCGTAAGGACCCCATTCAAATGTTCCGTTGTGATTTAAGTCCCTGTTTTCGAAAAGCCAATTGATATATTTCTTACCTGAGCGATAGGCATCATTAAGGAATTTTTTATCCTTACTAACTGAATAAACTTCCCAGTTAATCCAATTGAAAAATGGTGCCGAGGTGGATGACATATCTTTATTCGTAACTTTAGAGAAATGAGGATAATCTTGCATGCCGCGTGGTCCATGTCGATAAGCAATCAGACCATCTTCCCTCTGCTGTTCGATATAAACATATTGCGAACCTTGCGTAGAAATGGGGTCGAGATAAGCGTAAGCGAGCATACTGAGCGATTCGTGAAGCACTTGATGACCGTGCCCCCAGCCCCAAAGCGGCTCACGAGAGAAAACATAATAATTATAATTTGTTTTACCTTCAGGCGGAAGCATGCATCCTCTTACCAAATTAAATGCTCCGAGATAGATAAGTTTTTCTTCTTCGGTCTTAAATTTTATTCTCGGGATGCGGCTGAATAATTTTATGTTATCCTCTAAATATTTTTGAAGCGATTCATTTTTTAGAGAATTAATTTCCATTGTTAATTCTTGCGGATTTTCATTTACGTCCTGCCAGCCACGGAAATATTTTATATTTTTTTCTTCACCCGGATTGAGCGAAAGCTTTCCATGCAACGAAATAAATTCTCTATTGCCTTCGATTGCGTGATTCAATGAATCATTTCGGTTATCGGAATAAAAATCTGTTTTTATTGTATTATAAAAATCATTCATATCTCCTTCATAAGCACCAAAAGAATAGATATCAAAACCCGCCGCAAAAATATCCCTTGTATCAGTGGGATAGGGAGCATTCTTATATAATGAACTTATTAATCGATATTTTAATTCATGATGACCGGTGATATATGCACTATTTTCTTTATCATAATTTTTTATAACGAGTGAATCAGTTCCTAATTCGAGAACGGGATATATTTCTACATCATGTTTAATCTTATCTTCGTTTTTAATATTGATACTTACTACTGCGATAGAGGAGCTATAAACAAAAAAAGTTTCCTGAACCTTTATCCCCTTAAATGGTGAGTATTCAATTACTGCCATATCGGGAAATGAGGCAATAACGATCGGCTTGTCGTAATATTCACCGATATTTTTCACCACTACTTGATCGATTTTCCAGAGAGAAAAAAATTTACCGGCTTGATCTCCGCTATACGTAATCGGTGTGCAATCGGAATAGTAATCCATCTTATAACCTTTATCACCATATAGCTGTGAGCGTTCCATCGAAGCAGTATAAGTAGTGTATAGCGGGTCATTCCCTTCTGCACTTATTTTTAGATAATCATCATTAATGACTAATTTCTGTGCCGAAAGAAAAGTAATCGGGAAAAGTATAATAGCCGCAAATAATTTTATTTTCATATACAGACTCATATTAAAGACATTTTTTATGGAATACCTCAAATAACTTATTAATTTATCAAACCAATTCATTGATATTTATTGCCTAAATCCTCATTAATATTTTTTGTGATTACACCTGAAATTTTTAAGTATATTAAACTTCCTATCCAAATCAGATAATATTCGAGACTACCTTTAGGTGCAATTTGTTTACTAACGATATAGTCTTCCCCGAAAATTCGACCAATCTTCTCTTCGATAAATAATCTACTTTATTATTCCCCTTTCTTCATATTATCAATATCGATAAGGAAACGCGCTACCATACCACTCCAGATATATGTCTTGTTCTTGCCTGCACGTGCGTCATCCGCCGAATAAAATTCCCAAAAATAATGATCCCGCTTCAATTGATTTGATACCGCATTAAGAACTTTATCGCTTAGTGAAATTGCTTCTTTCTTATATCCGTAATCGAGCAGTCCTTGAAAAATCAGATACTGCCACGGCACCCATATCGGTCCGTTCCAATAACCAAGTGGATTATAATATTTGTCTTTTGCAGAGAGAGTAGGCACACCATTTTTGCGCCAAAATTCATTTTGATTGAATAGACTTTTTGTTAATAGCTTCGCACGTTTAGCATTTGGCACTCCCGCCCACATCGGAAGGAATCCGATTATCTCTTTTATTTTTAAGTCATCATTTTTTTTGTAGCTGAATTTACCCGTATTCTTATTTATATTAAAATAAAAATTCTGTTTGCTATTCCATAAATTCTTATCGATTAATTTTGTCAAACTATTTGCTTTATCTGTCCATTCATGCGCTTCTACAAATTTACCGAGCATTAAAGCCATCTTACTTAATGATTGTGCCTCTTTTACTATCATCGAATTAACGTCCGGACCTTCAAAATTAGATGCCCACCCTACATTATCCCAAACTGCCACGAGTGCATCGCGCACACTTTCAAGCTCCGCATGTCCGCCCCACGAATAAAGACCATTCTTGTTCGAATCCCTTTCGGCAGTATAAAATTCATAAAATTTTCTCCCCGATTCATAAGCCTCTTTGAGGAATTGCATATCCTTAGTGATCATAAAAAGTTCGTAATTTTCGTAATTGAACCATGGAGCGGAACTCGTTAGCGCACCTTTATGCTCAATCTTTTCATTTAGATATGGACCCGTTCTATAATTTATATAGCCATTAGGATACTGCCTTTCGAAATAAACTCGCTGCGAATTAAGTGCACCTTCGGGATCCATATAGGCATAAGCAAGCATCGTAAGAGATTCATGAAATACCTGTCCTCCATAACCCCATCCCCATTTTGGTTCACGAGAGAATACATAATAATTATAGTTGCATTCCCCTTCGGGCGGCATCATACATTGCCTGATTAATGAGAAGGCACTATAATAAAGCATCTCCCTCTCTTTGTTCTCAAATTCTATTCGGGGAATCCTTGAATATGCTTTCTCATCGGCAGCTATTAATTCATTCTTATCGATATTAATAAGATTATTAAATACGACTTTTAGCGAATCATCGCTTATCGAGATATCATTCAATACTCGAACGGTACGGAAATTAAATGATTCATCGGGCTTTAATGTAATGTTTTGGATGTAATCAATATGCTTTGCATCGGCTACAATCGTATCAGGGATTGAGGAAGTGGAAAACAGATTCTTAAAATTTTCTACTAGTGGAATATCATGAGAGACCATCCACCCGTCGCGTTTACGAACATGTTCAAAGAAAAAATATTTCCCCCTGTTTCTTCCGTTTTCTATTTTTTTATCAGAGGAGAATTTATTAATAATATTGAAGGAAATATCATTTTCACTTTCATTTGTGATGATATAATCTTGGAAAGCAGATGAAGATGAATAGACAGAATAGAAAGCTTCGACTCGTAAATGTTCAACCGGATAAAAATAAAAACCGACAATATCGCTATATGACAAAGTGATAATCGGCTCTTTGAAATATTCATTTACAGAACTGATCCTTTTACCGCCGATTGTAAAAGCAATTTCTAATTTCCCTGCATCTTTAGAATCAAATCCGATTCCTCTAATCGGGTTATACCAAAGCAATTGATATCCTTGATCGATTTTATATTCGGAGCGGGCAAGCGGTGCTGCATATACCGTAAATAAAGGAGAATCTTTATCTGCCTGAAGATTAGAGAGATAGTTTCCTGAGGGCAATAAGGAATCTTTCTTAGTTTGAGAATTAGTAGAATAATTTTGTGATGAATATTTTGTAGTGTCTAGCGTGAGTATTTCCAACGAGGGTTGTGGGGGAAGAAGTGAATTACCGGAGTCCGAGTTCAATTTTCCCGTCTCTTTTAAAACAGTACTATTGAGATTCTCTGAGACTTCCCAAGAAATTTGCCTCGAGAGTTGAGGTGGTTTGACTATTAGCTGTCCCTGAATTTGGACTGCGAGGAAAAATATCCCCGCAGTTATTAATAAATATTTTTTCATCTACAGCTTTCCCTATTTTGCTTCCTCAATTAAAATTATCGCACTGTCATATATCTTATTCATCTTTAATGAGATTCCCTTATTCATCAAATATTCACCTGAATATATTCCATTATTTTCTACTAAGTGAGCAGTATTACCACTCTTATCATCCGGCTCATAAATTTTATATTTTTTCTCGGGTATCAGTCCCTGAAGTCTTACGTTATTATTTCTCATTCCCATAAAATAATTTGTAAGATATGCGGTAACTAATCCTTTTGCTTTATCCTCACTCAAGTATTGATTAGAAATAAAATCACCGTCATAAGGAGATTCCAATCGATAGAGATCGCCGAATTGGGTAATCTCTCTTACACTTTTATAAAAATCCAATTTTGTTTTTGAGTATGCCTTTTCTTCTGCGCTCATTTTTGATGGGTCGAGTTCGAGACCTAGACGCCCGCTAAAAGCTACATCGAAACGGAATTTAAGCGGTGTAATTCTGCTTGTCTGATGATTCGGAGAAGCCGATACGTGGCATGCCATTGTATTTGCAGGATAAAATAACGATGCACCATATTGAATAAATAATCTTTGATTAGCATCGGTATTATCGCTCGTCCAAAATTCGCCTGCTCTGCTAAGTGAGCCATAATCTACTCTGCCGCCGCCTGATGAGCACGACTGCCATAAAATATGAGGAAATTTTTCTTTTAGCATATCAAAGAGTTTATAATATCCATCAATCTGTCTAACCCAAAATTCACTTTGTCTATCGACCGAAAGATATGGCGAACCGGGTTCGGTTACAGACCGGTTATAATCCCATTTTATATATTCAATTCCTTTGTTCTCGGTAAGAATTTTTTCGAGCTGATTATATATATTTTCTACAACTTCAGGATTAGAAAAATCAAGTATCAATTGAGTTCTTCCGAGTGTTCGCTCTCTTTCGGGAACTGAGATTACCCAATCGGGATGCGCTTCATAAAGTTCGCTTTTTGGATTAACCATTTCGGCTTCAATCCAAAGCCCGAATTTCAAACCCTTTGAATTAGTATAGTCGATAATTTTCTGCAAACCGCCTTCGAGCTTATCGGTATTCACTATCCAATCGCCCAGACCCGCACGGTCATTATTACGCGGATATTTTTTTGCAAACCACCCGTCATCAAGTACGAACATCTCTACTCCAATTTCAGCCGCCGCATCGACCATTGTCATGAGTTTCGGATTAGTGAAATCAAAATAAGCCGCCTCCCACGAATTTAAAACTACCGGACGGACTTGATCCGAATTCGGGACAATATATCGGCGAGCAAATCGGTGGAGTATTCGCGATGCCTCTCCCTTCCCTTTATCCGTTATGCTAAAATAAAATTTCGGAGTTGAAAATGTTTTTCCCGGCTCCAATAAATATTCCGTATCGAAATCATTTATTCCCGATGTAACGGTAAGTTTCTTTGCATTATTTTGATTGAAATTAAGTTTCCAATTTCCGCTCCACGCAATAGAACCGATCAATACTTCTCCCTCGGTTTCCGTTGCGGGCTTATCGAATGAAATCATAAATGATGGGCTCGCAAGAGAGGAAGTATGACCCACACGAGAATCAAGAACAGTAGTGCCAACGGGCAGGCGATTATCTTCCGCATGAAACTCATTTCCCCATGCTCCATATAAACTCGTAAGCCAATATTCATTTTTATTAAAACTGATTTGTGAAGAAGCATAATTTTGCAGCTTCACCGGGCCCTCTTCGTTATTGGTTATTTCGGTATATACTTCAATTATATTTTCATTGAAGTATGCTTTATAGTAAAGCTTCACTTCAAAGGGATAAACACCATCTATTAAAGTGAAAATATATTCGGTAATGTTTTTATCTATCTGCTTAACTTCATGCGATACATAATAAAGATCGGTACTTCTATTGCCATCCGAATGAACTGCTTTAATTGCGGGATCGGTTATTCCTTTTACTCCATAAGCAGAGTATTCAAGAAATTGCGGATTAAGTCTGTTAAGTTGATCCCCCTCTCCGAGTGATGAACCCAGATAATAAGTATATAATTTTTTGCTTTGATTAATTCCGAGAACAAGATTAAAATTCTTCACGGCAATATTAATCAGGTCTTGTGTGCCGAAGAGATCATCTAAATAAATCTTCTTATTATATTGATCAACGAAATATGCCTCCGCCCAATCTGCATGGTCGCTATTCATTCCGTCATCGCCATCGTCTGTTAATAGCTCAATCGTTTTATTCTTTTCAAGTTTGAGATCGATTACTACCGGCTCCATTGCCCCTCTCATAATCGGAGAACGATATAATTCCTTCCCATTTCCCATAACTATAAATCTCGCCGATCCGCTTTTACCGGTTTCAGAATCGATTCCCACCTCTGCATAAAAACGCCCATAATCTTTCGTCCCTTCTAATTTAATTGTTGAAGGAGAGTGAGTTCCGAGACCTCTTTCATATTTTTTACTTCCGATTGAAAGAATATTTTTCTCGACCGAACATTTAATTCCAAGCTCACCCCAACCTTGGTTATTATATACCGATACTTGAGCAAAAGATATCGAACACACGAATAGAAACGCTGATATAAAGAATTTCATAGCAGACCCTGATATAATGAAAAGATTATCTTTAAAAATTGAATTATAGGATATTAATGTCAAGTAATATTCATTCCGAAATAACCGTTTATCAAATTTTGATTTTATTTAAGCAGGATTTACTTTATTTTATCACCAAAAATTCATGCTAATTACTTTTACCAATTTTCCGTGGGGGAAATATGAAAAATACTATATTAATCTTTTTATTAACATTCTTAAGTGTCCTATTAATGAATCAAACAAACTACGCACAAACCGAAAACCCATTCTTTACTAAATGGACAACTCCATTTGAAGCACCTCCTTTCGATAAAATAAAAAACGAGCATTATAAGCCTGCTTATATCGAAGGAATGAAAAAACAGAACGAGGAAATTGCGGCAATTACCGCTAATCCCGATAAACCTACTTTTGAAAACACATTAGTCGCTCTCGAAAAAAGCGGAAATCTTCTTACAAAAGTAAGCGGCGTTTTTAATAATCTTATGCAGGCAAATGCAGACGAAGAGATGCAAAAAATTTCGCAGGAACTCTCTCCGCTACTTTCAAAACATTATGACGACATTAATCTTAATGAAAAATTATTTGCACGCATAAAATTCGTTCATGATGCCCCGGATGCTAAAAATCTAAACCCCGAACAAAAAGTATTGCTTGATAAATATTATAAAGATTTCGTAAAACGCGGTGCAAATTTATCAGAAACCGATAAAGATAAACTCCGAAAAATAAATGAAGAGCTATCTTTATTAACAATTAAGTTCGATGAAAATGACCTTAAAGAAACAAATGCTTTTGAATTGATTATAGATAATGAAGAAAACTTATCGGGACTTCCTCCTTCGGCGATAGCAGCAGCGAAAGAAGCTGCCGAAGGGAAAGGTTATTCGGGCAAGTGGCTATTTACACTTCATGCGCCGAGCTACCGCGCTTTTATTCGCTATGCAGATAACCGCTCTTTAAGAGAAAAAATTTATAACGCTTCAAAAAATATTGCAAATAACAATAATGAAAATGACAATAAAAAAATTGTAGAAAAAATTGTTTCTCTTCGTCTGCAAAAAGCAAATCTGCTCGGTTATAAATCGCTTGCCGATATGACTTTAGAAGATTATATGGCAAAAGATTCTAAAACAGTCGATGATTTCCTTATTAAACTTTGGGAGCCGACAGTAAAAAAAGCTAATACCGAAATTGATGCTTTGAAAGAATTAGCTCGCTCCGAAGGAATGACGAAAAAATTTGAACCGTGGGATTTGGCTTACTACGCTCAAAAACTTAAAGTGGCTAAATACTCACTCGATGATGAAATGGTTAAACCATATTTCAAGCTTGATAACGTCCTCGATGGACTTTTTTCAGTTGTAAATAAATTATACGGTTTGAAGTTCGAAGAGAGAAAAGATATTCCTGCATATCATTCTGACGTAAAAGTAATTGAAATCAAAGAAGCAGACGGAAAGCATATTGGACTGCTTTATGCAGACTATTTTCCTCGTGAGACTAAACAGGGCGGAGCTTGGTGTAACGTAATCCGCGACCAAAGTAATATAAACGGAAATTTCGTTTCTCCAATTATTATAAATTGCGGAAATTTTTCTAAGCCAACTGCCGATAAACCCGCTCTTCTTAGTTTAGGCGAAGTGGAGACATTATTCCATGAATTTGGTCACGGACTTCATGCACTATTTACTAATGTTACCTATCCTCGTCTAACCGGCTTTAACGTTGCGTGGGATTTCGTTGAACTTCCCTCTCAAATAATGGAAAACTGGGTTAAAGACCCGACGGTATTAAAAATGTTTGCTAAACATTATAAAACAGGCGAAGTAATTCCCGATGAACTATTAGCGAAAATTAAGAAAGCCGACCTTTATAATACCGGAATTCTTCACGTAAGCAGTTATTTATTTCCTGCGTTAATCGATATGGAATTTCATGCTCGCACTAAGGATACTCCTTTTGACGTAAATGAATTTGATAATGCGGTACTAGAAAAATTTCATGTCCCTTATGAATTATCATCACCTTATCCGAGCACACAGAACGGACATATATTTACAGGTGGATATGCGGCGGGTTATTATAGTTATATCTGGGCTGCGGTACTTGATGCCGATGCATTCAGTGCATTCAAAGAAAGCGGCGATCTTTTTAATCCAACCCTTTCGGCTTCATTTAGAAAAAATATTCTATCACGAGGTGCGACAGATGAACCAATGACATTATTTAAAAATTTCAGAGGTCGTGAACCGAAAGTAGAGCCGCTAATCGAGCGTAACGGACTGAAATAAGAATTACTTAGAAATTTATGGATAATGATTTATTGATTGGTAATAGTGAAGGAATATAATAGTGTGGGGTCAGGTATAAAGTGTGTCCACAGAAATAAATATTTTCGTGATGGATACAATACTGATTGCAATATTTAATTTGACGTATTTCAACCGAGACTGAATATTAAGAAATAAACAAAAAAATAATCAACAATAAAAAACCCCGCAGCAGCGGGGTTTTCTTTTAGTTCTGTTATTGATTTAACTTTTTCAAATAATACTAACAATATATAATAGATGCACTCGTCATTTTTTCATTATACTATCAAGTGAAGCCCTATCTTTTCATGCCAATTTTCTGTTACATATTTTAGATAAGCGTTTACGCTAAATCTTTATACTTCTTTTCGATCTCTTCTACTTTATTTTTGCTATAATCCGATACACCAACCATCAAACCAGCAGTTACAATTACCGCACCCGCTATCTGATAACCTGTAACATTCTTACCGAATAAAAACATGATAAATGGAAGAAGTGCTAAATAGATATTTGTATATGGCACCCAGAAATGAGCAGCGAACTTTGATAACTTAAAGAAACCGAAGCTATATATATAACCAGTTAATCCTGCGAGTACGACAAATAAAATAGGCATCCAATTATTAGGAAATATACTGCCCGAGAATAATGAGAAAAACCTATTACCTTCTTCTGCACCTACAATTTTTCCAATAATAGGAATTGAAAATAGTGCAATCGAGATGAAAAGCATTTTCCAGATTTCGCGCCATACTACTAATGCGTTTGGACCTACGTTCGGCAATACTGTCTGAACTGTTTTATTATTCAATATCTGCTGAGAACATAAACAAAGGTTGATAATTATAATCCAAATAATTCCAGTAAAATCAAGTACCGCTTTTGGATCGTACTCCCTTCCCAGCATAACAGGTAAGTGAGGAGTAGCTAGACCAATAATAACAAGCGTTATACCAATCCAATGCTCTTTACGAACTTTTGCATCAAATAAAAATTTTCCTAAGAAAGGAAGAAATGCTAAATAAATATTAACGTAAGGAGCATAAATATGAGGTGAATAATAACGTGGTAAATAAAAGAAACCGATATTCTCGATAACTCCGGTGAATGCGGCGATAACAATTGTAATCATTGAGAGAGCACCGGGCCACAAATATTTTACCGGCTTCCCTTTAATTACTTCCACCGTAACGGCGATAGCAGCCCAAACGAATTTGGAAACTTCACGCCAGAAAGTCATTACACCCGGCGATACATCCACCGGCTGACCGCCTGTGTATTTGGGCTGATTGCCCATCCAGTTTAATATATACTGCCCGCCTAAAGCCCCATTAATTATCGAGAGCCAGAGTATTAAAACTAACCATTCCATAGAATACCTATTTTAGAAATTGAATGATAAAGAAAATAATTAATACAAGGCAAATACATCTGAATTTTTATTCTCTTTTTATACCAATGCAGCATTAACTTTTTCGAGTAATTCCGTTGCCTGAAAATTATTTTCATCATTCTTCACTGCCCATTCTAGCATTACTTTTGCACCTTCTAGCTCATCGGAGGCAATAAATACTTGCCCGAGTCCAAAACAAGCTCCCGATGAATTTGGGTTCTCATTCAATTCTTTTTCGTATGATTCTTTTGCAGATTCTAAATTACCATTTGCAAATGATAAATTACCAGCAAGATTATATAGTTCAGCCAAGGTAATCTCTTCTACTTCATTTGTATAATTTTCTATTGCCGATTTTATTGCTTCTTCGGCAAGGAGCGGTTCATTATCGGAAAGATGTATCTTTGTCCGCTCGAAATATTGCATAAATAAATTTTTATTCACAGGATAATACCTCTGATGTGGTTTAACTTCTTTGTTATTAATCCATATCTCATCCGGAGTTGCTCCCCATTTTTCGATAAAGATTTGTTTGTTGATATTTAGTCTTTCTCTATATGCTTCAATCCCATTCGCCTTAAAACTCTTTGAACCGTAATGATGAATGAATACATCTTTGGCGATTACAGTTTTGTATCCTCCCATTTGAGAGCGAAGACAAAAATCGTCATCCTCATAATTGCCGGGCGAGAACCTCTCATCAAGTCCTCCTATTTCATTAATCACTTTTCGCTTAATAAGTGTGCAAAGGAACGCAACACGCGGGAAATTGAATACTTCTCCTTTGTTTTTAGTACTTACTTCTGCTGCGTATTTATGCATCTCTTCTATTGTCTCATACTTTGCATCATTATCTTTTTGCAAACCACTTACTTCGTTAGATATCGGTCCGACTATACCAATCTTCGGATCAGATTCTGCTACTTCAATCATTCTCTCAAGCCACCCTGCAGTTACAACAGTATCATTATTCAATATCAAAACATAATCTCCCTTCGATTGCACAATACCTTGATTGACTGCCTTTGGGAAACCGAGATTATTATTATTACAATAAACATGAACACCCGGAAAATCTTTTTTAATTTTATTTCCCGAATCATCTTTAGATGCATTATCTATTACAACTATTTCAAAACTTTCATTCGTGTATTTCAAAAGTGATTTTATACATTTTGAGGTATATTCATATTGATTGTAGGTGATAATAATGATTGATACATCCACTTTGTCTGATGATTTTTTAGATGTATTGGCTAATTCTTTTTCTTTTAATTTTGCTATATAAATTTCTTTTAATTTTTCAAACTTTTTATTTTTCGAGGTAATCATTAAAGCAAA
>Ga0209347_1003229_pt1 | contig 19531 bp, 15 predicted proteins | sample AutmiccommuBRH23_FD_187382 | JGI IMG/M metagenome (GOLD analysis project Ga0209347, IMG submission 187382) | Deep subsurface microbial communities from Mt. Terri, Switzerland - Autotrophic microbial communities BRH/23 (SPAdes) (version 2) | ecosystem: Environmental > Aquatic > Deep subsurface >...
ATCATTTGAACATCACCATTAATGATGTTTTCCGCCACATAGCCGGCCATGTTCACAGGATCTTTAGCCGATGAAAAGGGCGGGGCGTAGGCCAGTTCGAGTTCCTGCAAATCATAAATAGTCCCTTGGTTACGGATTACTCCGGCGATGTCATCGATCCGTTTATCGACACCCTGAGCTCCGACAGCTTGGGCACCCAAGACTCGGCCATTGCTTTTATCAAAAAGAAGTTTCATGGATAATCTTGTTGCTCCAGGATAATACCCGGCGTGGGAATTGGAGTGAGTAAACAACACTTCATGCGGAATTCCTAATTTCTTAAGCATTTTTTCATTCGCCCCAGTGGACGCTGCCGCTAAATCAAAAACTTTGGCAATTGCAGTACCTTGGGTACCCTTATACCGGCTGTTCCTACCTGCGATAACGTCGGCAACAATGCGGCCTTGTTTATTAGCAGGACCTGCAAGGGGTAAGAGCGCAGCTTGTCCTGTTACTAAGTGTTTAACCTCAATGACATCGCCAACAGCGTAAATATTAGGGTCTGAGGTCTGGAGTCGTTCATTAACTTTGATGCCGCCTAACTCTCCGATCGTTAGCCCGGCGTCCTTCGCCAATTTAATTTCCGGTTTTACACCAATAGCCATGATCGTTAAATCAGCTTGAACTTCTTCACCGCTTTGGAGGGTGATGACAGCCCCCTTCTCAGTTTTCGCAAAGGATTTTACCCCATCTTCCAAAATGAGATTGACTCCTTTGTTGAAAATATGCTCATGGAGTATGGCTGCCATTTCATAATCAAGAGGAGCCATAACCTGATTGCTCATTTCGATAATCGTTGTAACTACTCCTCTGGCATGGAGATTTTCAGCCATTTCCAAGCCAATAAAACCCCCGCCTACGACTGCTGCCGTTTTAGGTTGCTGCTCATCGATAAATCGTTTAATCTGATCAATATCTGTAACATTACGTACAACCAGTGCATCGATGTCATTGATCCCGGGAATCGGCGGACGAAGGGGAGCTGCCCCGGGAGAAAGGATCAATTGATCATAAGATTCTCGGTAGATCTTACCACTCTGTTCTTGGACTTCGATGGCTTTTTCCTCGGGAAAAATACGGGTAACCTCACTAAAGATTCTTACATCAATACGAAAGCGGTTTCTCATAGCTTCAGGCTTTGAAACCAATAGAGCTTCCCGCTCATTAATAACTCCACTGACATAATACGGTAAGCCGCAGTTAGCATATGAAATATGTTCTCCCCGTTCAAAGATAATGATTTCCGCCTCTTCATCCAAACGGCGCAAGCGTGCTGCAGCACTGGCTCCTCCTGCAACTCCGCCAACAATGAGCACCTTTTTACTCATTACAACATCTCCTTTAGCACAATCTAATTAGTTTAGCTAGTTTATGAAAATAATAACATGATTAGTTGGCATTCACAATTATGTTATCTTCTCTTATAATTTAATTACGCCAATTGCATCTCGGATTGAATAGTATTACCGTCTTTTGGGCTTCTTGGTGGTTGGGAATGCCTCTTTTTCCTACCTCTTCAGTATTGTTACTATTTGCTTCATGGAGGAACAGCATCCGCCCATTATTTTAAGAAGTCTTTTTCATATCGTTTGAAAAATTCATAGTATGTACGCACATTTTCCAATTTCGTCCACCGTTTAACATCCACCGGATTCTCATCAAGATCATATATTTTAGCTCCGCGCAAGGCAAGTAAAAACGGCGAATGAGTTGAGATAATAAACTGACAGTTCCAAAACCGTGCGGCATCCTCAATAAATTTCATCAATTCCATCTGCCGTTTGGGGGACAGACTGTTTTCAGGCTCGTCCAATATATAGAGTCCATTTTCAGCAATCTTTTCCGTAAAGTAGAGGAATGCACTTTCCCCATTGGAGTACTCTCGCACATTAGCCATCAATTTCTTTCTCACAAAACGGGACTGTGATTTGCTTCTAGCCATATTTACGGTTTTTAGCTGCTCATAATCGGATAGGGACTTCATCTGAAACTGAGAATGCTTGGCATCCAGATATTCTTTAAACAGTTTATCCCTTTTTTGGTCTATTCCTTCGTTAAGATTACGGACATTTAACATATAGTCAAAGACATCATCACTGGTGATAATTCTGCTGTTTTCAGGGATATCGTCCTTTAGGTGCATCCCGCACATATTAATATAGTCGGGATAGAAATTAGATTTATTATAGATAGAATCTCGCTGGATTCCTGTTTTTTCGGCAATTACATTTAAGGCCGTGGATTTTCCCGAACCGTTTCCTCCATATAAAATGGTAACCGGCTCAAAATCAATTCTCTCAAAACCATGTCTGGATAAAACCGTAAATGGATAAAACACGTCATAGCAGGTTCTCTTTACTTCCATGAAAAAGTTAAATTCCATCTCGTTATCCGGAAATGTAATAATACTTAAATAGATCATTGTTACCTTCCTTATTCTCATCGATGAGCTTTTAAAGCTCGTCGATCTCCTATATTTCTTCCCTTTGTTTTTCAGATATCTCTCGATAGATCTCCAGCACCGCTTTATTTGTAACTGTTCCAAAATAAGCAGTGATAATTGCTCCGATGACAATACCATTGAAACCCATCGTTGCTAAAGGGTGAATACATATCCCCACAATTGAAAACAAAACCCCAAAAGAAAAGGCCATCTTGATGGTTAAACCAAAGTTTTTAAATAAGAAAGTAATTCCGTGTTTAAAATTATCGATTAGACTTACATCATCTACCACGATTGAGTACTTCACGTAAACCAAAGGAAGAAATACCAAACTAAAATAACCATACCCTAATTCTTTTTTGATTAAGACCAAGAGCATGGGGATAACCCCTAAGAGAGTAAGGATAAAAAATTTAAACCATAATTTATTACCATCTCTGAGAAAGTCTTTGAAGGTTACCCTTTTATGCCCTGCTTGGCTAATAACGGCTAAATAACCACTGTTCAAAAAACTCGTGACAAGAAGAACCGCTAAAAGAAGTAATATGTTTGTCAGGTTGATTTGATTTATGACTCCTCGAAAAGCGCTTAAACTATATTGAAAGATAAGTGAAGGAAAATCTTCCAGGATATATCTAATACTGGGTGGGGCTGATATAAACCCTAGCTTTAGGTTGAATAGTTTGGTGATCGGCTCGTATTCACTCTTAAAAATTCTTTCAAAAAGACTAAGTTCTCCAATATCTAAAACTAAGGGCAGAAAAATAATCCAAATAACCTTATGAATAGCTTGAAACTGTTCGTTTAATTTATCAGTTATAGACATTCGCTCTGCTCCTTTAAGTTACCTAACTTGTGATATAATTAATTATTATACCATATATGGAGAGGGGTATTGGGCTAGCGGATGAAGAAATACTTTATGTTCTTACTTACAATTGTCGTATTATTTACTACTGTTGTTACTCAAATTTCCGCCAACAAAGCACTTCCTAAACCCAACTTTCGGGAACCTTTTCTGGAGTTTATTTCCCCAAAGTTCGGCCAAATTAAAAATATTGTTTGGCTGAATAATTTTATATCAGCTGATAATGCTGTCTTAGTTTTAGCGACAAACCTCAAGGATAATCTTAGCTATTCTGATTTATCCTATTTGGATATTGCTACCGGTGAGAGTACACTCTTAGCAGAATTTCCGACTCATCAATACCTTGATGATGTGATTTTGTTCACTAGCACCTTCTCAGGTAAAAGTATAATTACTACATATAGAGAAGGAGTGGTTAAAACAACGATTACCAGGGATAGTAACCAGAACTTGCATACTGAACAGGAACTCATACATATCGATGGTTTTGATGAAGCTAATAGTATGGATTTCAAAGGTAATCTCTATTACTCTAAACTAAATGATAAGTTATTATATGTAAAGAATTTTGAGCAATCGGCCTTTCCTTTTTTTGAAACAAATAACCCACCTAACGGGGATATGACCTTCTTGCGAAAACCCTATCAAATAATTAATGCCAACCCCCTAGACCATACCCTTACCTATACCTCACTTACTAAAAACGGGATTGACCTCTACTCCATGGCTTTTGATGGTATGCCCTTAACAAGCAATAACCAACCGCTTATCAACAAGGTTGTTCAGGCACAAGCTATCGAGGATGAATATGGCTTTATAGGTATGAATTTTAGTGATGATTCTTCTAAGTCCTCTAAGGATCAAACCTTAGATATTTTTATGGTCAGAAGAAATAGATCTGATTACCTTAATATACTTGAATTGGATACGATTCCATTTAACACAGATCCTCTGGGTGCAGTGCCTGCTCTGTCTTCAACGACCTACAACGAGGATTATACATTAGTCTATACCAGTTATGATGAGAGCCATAGGGGCAAGCTGATTATCTGTAATTACGAACAAGAACCCAAAGTTATCCTCGAAGAAGAGAATCTCTTTGGGCCAATAAGCATTGCCAGAAAAAGTATACCTGATCCCACAGGTCCTTTAGATAATGGTGACTTCAGAAGCAAATATATACTTTATTTCACTTTAGAGAATGATATGGTCAGAGTGAAGATCTGTGACGAACAAGGAAAGTTAGTTAAGGATCTTACCGAAATGCTCATGGGGAATGCGTTAATGCCATAAGGACTGAACGGCCTGCTACTCTCACTATCTATCATCCATTTGCGTCGACTCTTTAAATAAATGACCCTCCCTCGTAGAAATCAACCTGGGAGGGTCATTTATTTAGTTCTGGACGGGTTTTTCGTTTTTCGAAGGATAGCGGTTAATTGGATTATGGCAGCATCAATCGCTAGGTTTGATCGGTATAGGGCGTCGGACGTAGCGGATACTCTATAGACACAATAACCACTCACGATCTCCCTCGTCAACCATAATAGGGATTTGCACTTCCGTAATATAGTTCCTGCTGTCTCGCTCGACAAATTGGTCAATGATATTAAAGTTAATGGATACATCAGCTAGATCTAAATCTCCACCCGCATCACGAATGCGTTGGGCGCTTTCGTAGATGTGCTCATAAGCGCCCTGATGATAGCCGCAGAGGAAACGCCCTGTCGGTATAACATGAAGCCGCAGAGAATCTGTCATCTCTTTTTGCAGGATTGTATTTTCTCCATCGTCGAAAAGATAGGCACCAAAATATTTTGAATCATTTTTATAAAAAACCACGGTTGGATTTAGGTAAAACCAATCATCCCCATAGAGCAGTTCCTCACCGCCAATAGGAAAATAGTGTCTCTCGGGGAATTCCTTGATCGAGACGCGCTCTATATCTATTTTTGGTAATTCCTGCTCGATGAAATGGATTTTCTGCTGAATTGCCCTGTCAGTATTGAGCAGGTTTTCTGCTTTTTTCCTTATAATAGTGGACTGCTTTTTAAGCTGTTCCAATGTCGAATCAATATCACGGGATTCTGTATAGGAGGCGCGGATCTCCTTGAGGGAATAACCCAAACGATGCAGATAACGTATGGTCGCCAGCTTGTAGATCTGGTCGAAGCGATATCTGCGATAGCCGTTCGTAGGATTTCGTTCCGCCGGGACGAGCAGGCCGATTGAATCATAATAGATCAGGGTTTGTACATTCAACTGAAACAATGAACTTATTTCACCAATGCTAAGAGTGCCTTTCATATCTAGCCTTTTCCTTTCCTGTGATAAAGTTATTATATCTAGCAATCGAACAGGCAATCCTGCAGTTTTCTGACCTTGTCAGGAACAGAATCGTCAATGCATTGGATCAACTTTACCGTTTATTGCGCTCGAAAGGAACACCCAGTGCAGTAGGATCAATGCTTTTGCCAATGGATAAGAAGAGTACGATGACGGCAACTACATAAGGGAACATGGTGAATACCTGCGTGGGAATCGGGAAACCCAACGTTTGGAGGTTGTACTGCAAAGCCTGGGAGCATCCGATCACCATAGCTGCAGCAAAGATTCCGATGGGATTGCGACGTCCCAGGATTACCACCACTAAAGCAATATAGCCTTTGCCAGAGGTAACGTTCTCCATGAAGAAACCGAGCTGTCCCAAAGTGATACTTGCTCCCCCCAACCCACCTAATACACCGTTGATAAAACAAGCGAAGTAGCGAATTGCAAAAACATTAAGACCAGCAGAGTTTGCCGCTTGCGGATGTTCCCCAACGGCATGCAGGTTAAGACCCCACTCCGTCTTATAAAAGAAAACCGCCGTCACGACAATGCAGATCAGGGCAAGATACACAAACACATTCTGGTTGAACAAGGCTGGGCCAATGATCGGAATGCTCGACAGTAAAGGAATTTGCACATCACTGAACACACTGATTGATGGGAGGGTAGTTGTTTGCCCAAAAACCATCAAAAACAAGAAGCTTGTAAGCCCCATCATCATAAAATTAAGCGCCAGACCCGCAATGGTTTGGTTCGCTTTACAATGGATGCTCAATACGGCATGGATCATGCTGACAAAGACGCCGCCCATGATACCCGCTAAGAGGCCCAAAAATAGATTTCCTGTAAAAAATGCGACGATAAAGCTGAAAAACGCTCCAGAAAGCATAATTGCCTCAACACCGATGTTGAGAATCCCGGCCTTCTCGGAAACAGCCTCTCCCAGTCCCGCTAAGATAAGAGGAGTTGCCATCCTAACAGAGGCTACTAAAAACATCGTAATCAGCGCAATAAATTCAGAATCCATGTTTCGATCCTCCTATTCGTCCGTTAAAAGTCGGCGGAATATACTTTTACGGGCCAGAATTAATAAGACGACAACCCCCATGATGATCGATGAAATGGAGGTCGGCACACCAGCCATACGCTGCATACCTAATGAACCAAGCTGAAGCGCCGCGATGCCCAAGGCAGCGATGACTACGCCTACGGGATGGTTTTTCCCCAGCAACGCAATAATAATGGCGATATACCCATAGCCTGGGGAGATACCTTCAAGCAGCTTGTGATGTAGTCCAGACACCTCGCACACACCTGCAATACCGGCCAGGCCACCGCTTATCATAGAGGATCGAAGGATGTTTTTATACACGGATATACCGGAGCATTTACAGGCCCTGGGATTTAGACCAACCGCCCGCATTTCATAGCCTATAGGCGTCTTCCAAACCAAAATCCAGACGAGGACGACACTGATCAGAGCAATTAAGAGACCTGCATGCAGCCGCGTAGTGCTCATAAGGACCGGTAGTGTCGCGCTGTCGGGCAGAAATGCCGACATTGGTAAAGAACTGGAGGGATCCTTAAGCATAGTACGCACCAAAATACCGACAATACCGATAGCAATATAATTAAACATGAGCGTGGTGATCACCTCAGAGATCCCGAACCGTGCTTTTAAGAATCCCGGAATAACTGACCAAACACCCCCGAAAACAAACCCGCCCAGGATCACCATCGGAATCATAACGATTGCCGGCAGATCATGAAGCCAAAAAGCAAGGCAGGTAACGGCAATGGCTCCCATGTATAGCTGGCCTTCTGCGCCGATGTTGATAAACCCACTCCGGGCACCTACCGCCACACCCAAACCTGTCAGGATCAACGGTGTTGCTTTCACCAAGACCTCAGAAACTGAATAGAACGAGCCGAAAATTCCGGATAGAAAGCTGAAGAATGCCTGGTTTACATTGCTGCCAACCATAAGGATCAGCAAAATCGAGATCGCTAACGTCAGGACAGCAATACCGAGAAACGATAGAAAGTTCCCATACTGTTTCATAGTGATCCCTCCCTTACGTCAGGCGTTCTCCCAGCCATCATCAGACCGATGTTGGAGAGATTCAAGTCTTCGGTATTAGGAAATATACCCATTATTCGCCCTTTATAAATCACAGCGATCCTATCACTCAATAAGAGGATTTCCTCTAAGTCGGCTGAGATGAGAAGAATACAGCACCCTTTCGATCGGCGCTGAAGAAGCTGCTGTTGGACGAACTCCGTTGCCCCAATATCAAGACCCCGTGTCGGCTGATGTGCCACGATCGCTTTGGGATCACCCGCCAGTTCTCGTGCCAGGATCAGCTTTTGCTGGTTTCCGCCGGACAGGTACCGTAGGGGAGTATTCAAGCCCGGGGTTTTGATGGCGTATTCTTCCACTGCCTTTTGTGTGTCTTCCCACACTAAGCGGTCATCGATCAGTCCGTGCTTAATAAACCGGTCGTCAGTGTGTGTTTTTAAAAGTATATTATCGGTTAGGTTCATATCCATTACCAGGCCGTCCCGCTGACGATCGTCTGAAATATAGCCAATCCCAAGCTTCTTACGCTTAAGTACGCTCATTGAGCTCATATCCACGTTGTCCATTCTGATCTTCCCACTGCTTTGTTTACGGATGCCCAGAATTACCTCGACTAGATCCTTTTGCCCGTTGCCATCGACGCCTGCGATACCGACAATCTCCCCTGGCGCGATCCGCAAGGAAGGCAAATCAAGCCGTTCTCTACCGTTTTCCTTCAGTGAAACCTCTTCAAGCACGAGTCCCTCGCTATCAACATCGGGAAGGATAGGCTCCCGATGAATACTGTGAAGTTGACGCCCGATCATATACTGCGATAACTCCTGCTCAGTAATCTCACTTGTTTTCGCCGTCAGCACATTGTATCCATCGCGTAGAACCGTGACGCGGTCAGTAATGCTCATAACCTCAGGAATACGGTGAGTAATGATGATTACTGAATGTCCGTCCGCGCGCAGTTTTCGAAGCACCTCAAAAAAGTATTCTGTCTCCTGGGGAGTAAGCATTGCAGTGGGCTCATCCAAGATCAGCAGTTCTGCATCACGGTAGAGAAGTTTAATGATCTCAACTCTTTGCTGTTCACCTACGGACAGGGAGGAGATGTAAGCATCAACATCGATCTGAAGTCCGTATTTTTTCGAAACCTCTGTAATAGTTGCATTAAGTGTCTTACGATTAGGAAAGGGATATCCTTTTTCTCTGAGCCCAAGGGTTATGTTCTGAGACACGGTTAGGGTAGGCACTAGCATGAAATGCTGATGAACCATGCCGATATGGAAAGCAATGGCGTCTCGCGGTGATGAAAAGGCGGCCTCTTTCCCTTTCCATAAAATATCACCAGAATCCCTTGAATAGATGCCGTACAAAATGTTCATCAACGTGGTTTTCCCGGCACCATTTTCTCCTAAAAGCGCATGGATTTCTCCAGGCTCCAGATCGAAACACACCTGATTATTGGCCATTTTCCCAAAAAAAGATTTGTTGATGTTCTTCATGGAAAGTAAAGCCATGATTCAACCTCCCTCTAGAAAACTTGCCTTAGAGATTAGAGCGCCACCATTAGTTTATACTTTCCAATCGTATAAAAAAAGAAAAAAGATGTCTCTGGACAGTTTATAACATGATCCATCGAGACATCTCCTTAACTATTTATACCTATTTCGTGGATTTCTCGATAACTGGGACGGTAAAGGTCCCCTCAATAATCTGTTTCTTAGTATCTTCTATCAGTTTCTTGGTCTCTTCTGGAATCTTGCTCTCGAAAGAATGATACGGGGAAATGGCGACGACGTTTTCTTTCATGCCGAGGTGAGTAATGCCGCCTTTAAACGTACCATTTTGTACTGCTTCGACAGCGGTCAGAATGACTGTTGGCATATTATACACCGTCGAACTTATGACAGTATTAGGAGCGATCGAATTCTGGTCATATGAATTCCCGAGAGCCAGTATGCCTTTTTCCTCTGCTGCCTTAATAGCGCCGGTTCCCGCCTGGTTGGCAACATGGTAGAGAACATCCGCACCCTTGTCAATCATGGAAAGGGCCGCATCTTTACCCGCAGAAACATCCGTAAAGGAATTGACGTAAATTTCATAAACAACAACATCAGGGTTTACTTTTTTCGCTCCCAGCTTAAAGGCCTCATGTTCCTTAATAATAGAGGGTTGCTCGATACCACCAATTACCCCGATTTTACCGGTTTTGGACATCGAACCCGCCAGGATACCCATCAAATATCCGCCCTGCTCGCAACTCATTACATAGGAAGCCATATTTTCAGCCTGTGAATTGGACTCAGTTGCCATGAAATTGAGCTTGGGGAATTTTTCTGCCACACGGACCGCTGGATCTCCGAACTGGAAACCGTGCCCGATGATCAAATCGTATCCACGGGCTGCATAATCGTTGTAGGCTGATTCAGTGTCAGCGACACCTACATTTTCCAAATAGGTTGTCTCCAACCCGTATTTCGATTCAGCGGCTTTAAGTCCCTCCAAAGCTATAGCATTCCAGCCCTGATCATTCGCAGGACCCGAGAGAAGCAAGGCCACTTTCATTTTCTTCTCTTGTGACGCCGTCTCTTGTGCACCTCCACTGCTGCAACCGGTTAACAGAATTAACATACCCATCAGCAGTGCCAAGCCTTTAAAAATCTTCATCTTAATTCCTCCTCCTTATTTTGGTATCTTCTTATTTTATTTTTAGCGGAATGCCTCACATTCATTGCGAAGCACCCGCGTACAAACCTCTTCCCCCTGTTCAGTCAAGGCATGTTCGTCAACACCCAACAAATGACCATCCCGGAAAACAACCTTACCATTGACCATCGTCAGCCAAACCGGGCCGGTCACGCCAACCCGTGCAAGAATATTTTTAGGGTCATGCAGGGTACCCGCCAGTTCCAGAACCCCAGTGTTAATCATGAACAAGTCAGCGGCTTTGCCAACCTCCAAGGACCCCAATTTATCTCGTCCCAGTGTTTTTGCACCGTTAACAGTTGCAATTTTCAGCAACTCGTAAGGTGTAAGGCAACCCCCTCGCGCTTTGCTGTGGTAAGCTTGCATCAGATAAGCCATCCTAAGGGAATCAAGCAGACTCGAACTGTCATTGGTCGCTGAACCATCACATCCGAGACTAACGATCACCTTATCCTTCTGGAGAGCTTTCATATCCAGGATCGGAAACCCGCCCAAGACTGCCGGTGCAGGACAATGGGAAACCCCAGTGCCGGTTTGTCCCAATACCTTGAATTCGTCAGGGTGCAGCTCCCAACCATGGGCAATCCAAACATCCGGGCCGATAAAGCCAATTTCCTCGCACCATTCAAGGGTTCGCTTGTTCCAGCGCTCCTGCATTATAACGTTTTCTCCCTCGCCGAGATGGGTATGCAAACGTACGCCCTTTGCCCTAGCCAGGTTAACCGATTCTTTGAAGGTTTCTATATAGCTGTTAATCGGTTGGCACGGTGCCGCCACGATCTGCTTCATTGAAAACGGTGCTGGATCATGATACAAATCAATCAGACGCTCACAATCTGAAATGAATTCGTCTGTCGTTTCCAGCATATCGTTAGGGATCGTACTCCCTTTGCTGCGTGGAAGTGTGTTCGTGCCTCTTCCTGCGTGATATCTAATACCCAGTTGGGCTGCCGCCTCCATCTGCCGGTCGACCAGCAGCTTACCCGAGACACTGGTATAGCAATATTGGTGATCGAAAGCGCAGGTGCATCCATGCTTGAGTAAATCTCCCATGGCAGTCAATGAAGAATAATAGATAACCTCGGAATCAATTTTTTGAAAAATACGATAGATTTTGTCCAGCCATTCAACCACCAACATATTAGGATAATCTATGGTCATCAGGTTGCGGACAAACGTTTGAAAAAAATGGTGATGTGTATTGATCAGGCCAGGATAAACGAATTTGTCACGCCCATCGATCACTTCAGCGTCCTTAGCTTGTAAATTCTTGCCTATCTGCATAATCTGCGGACCCTCGATAAGCATATCAGTATCATAAAACACTTGATCTGCTGCGTCACACGTTACAATTGCCCGTGCGTTTTTAATTATGATTTTTTTTACCATCGTTGTCTTCATTACCTCTCCATTTGATATCAATTTCTTACATCGGCAATGTTTGTTTAACCAATTGCATATATTCTATATTTTATACCCTATAGTTACTATAGGGTCAAGCACCTTATTTAAACATAGTCGTGTGCAAGTTGGCTGAAGCTGAGATGTGGAAATGGATGCGCTACTGAAGCATTGACTTGTGCCGAATGTTCAGAACGTACTTTACCAACAAACAAAGGGACAGGCGGTTGTTTCTCCATGAAACTCCCTACCTGCCCCTCTCTTTTCAACTTCACTATACTTAATGCATATGGGTTACTGCACTATAGAATCACTCAATTTGTCTACAAATCCTAGAAACTCAGAAAGTTCCTTCAGAAGATTCATTGTCAAAGTTTCTACACCCATTGCCAAGGGCTCCATTTTGCGCCAGCGTAGTTCAGATCCATAGGGATGCCTGAACATATGGCGAAAACGTCGGTATTCATCTAATTCCTCTGCTAGATCCTTAGATATAATTCTCGGACGTAGGTCTGGAATCTCAAGTGTCATTGATCGTAGCAACTCTCGATGGTAATCTCCATCCTGTACCAGTCCTCCATCGAAAGCTCTCGAAATTCGCTCAAAAATCGACTCAAAGGCCGTAAAGTAATGATGTAAATACCCCGCACAAGCCATTAAATCTGATCCCCGTCCCGAATCCTTCTCCTCCTCTAATACCTGGGCTATGTTAGAAATATCTCTGGCAATCCTTTGCGTTGCGTTTAAATCCTCTTTAATTTCAACGATAAGCCTTTTATATTGTGCTCTTGTTTTTTCATTGCTTGTCATAGTCTCACCCCATCCCTCTCAATGCGTTCTCTCATAGACTTCTGAGCAAATTCGAATTGAATGAAGTCAATAGGAATCGGTTCTGTAATATCTTCTGCAATCCGATACGCCTTGAAATAATGCTCCTCAAGTAATCCTTTGACAGCTATGTCAATATCAGTCTCCAATTCAAACTGATCTGTCGTCAGTGAGCCAAAGAGATAAACCTCAATATTGGGGAATGAATATCGTAGGGCATTTGCAACTTTCTCCGCTTTTCCGCGAGCTTCCTTATAAAAATCTTAACGTCTTCGTTCCTCTTGTTCAATTTTGAGTTTATTTCCTTCGACGTATGAGGATATATCCATAGCCTTTTCCCCCATGATTATTGTTTCCTATAAATACCATATCACAAGTATCACTAACGGACAATAGGTTATTTAGCTACTTTCCTTTGTGGACCAAGTAGGATTGTCCCGGTCTGGAGTTTAATCGTTTTATTTCGGCCGCGATAACTGGCGGCGTGCGAAATACCATCAACTTTATGTAGTTGATGGCGCACATACATCTCAGATAATGGCTGTAGATATCTGTGCGCACGAATATCCATCTATTATTTAGACCTTCCCATAATGTCACCTAGACATAGCGGTTCGCGTGTTCTCGACGTCTGGTACTACGTTCATGTTCTCTCAGATTGAGTAGGCGGTTATACGTCGTTGTCAACTTTCATGAATGCTTACTCTTCTATAGAACCGCCAGTTTTGCGTAAGTGTTGTCTAAATGTATATCGGCTATCTTCTCCTCGTTTAGCTAAATACTCATCAAAATTTAATTGATCATAAAGTTTAATACCCTTACTTATCATTTCAGCTTGGTTTCGTTCAGTTTGTGATATTTTCTCTGCAACAACCAAAACCTCATCAACCTTATATTGCGGAACGAATATTACTCCATCATCATCAGCAAAAACTGCGTCATTCTTATCTATATTAATATTACCAAATATTGATTCACTCAACTCTTTTATTGAGTCCATCCTAACAGGGCCAGCTGGGTACGCTCCATAACTAAACACTGGGAAGCCGATACGGTAAAGTTCCTTTGTATCTCTATGACAACCCCAAACTATAATCCCGGATAATCCCGTAGCTTTAGCTTCTAATACTGTCAAATCTCCGATACATCCTTCGTCCATTCGGCCTTCGTTATCAATTACCATGATATCCCCTTGACTTGCATCTTTCATAGCTTCCAAAAATACGTCCACACTTCCAAAATGCTTAATAGGAAGAACCTTACCTGCTAAAATATTTCCGGAACAGATAGGCTTGATGCCTGATGTAGCAATTCTCAAAGGAATATTTAATCTAACACATGCATCCGCAATAAGTGGAGTAGATAATCGCGAAAAAATCTTCATGATATTTTGATTCATTCAAAAATCCCCCATTCATACTCTATCCGATTGCAAACCCTTTGTTGTTAAGTGCTGTGTCCATCTTGCAATCATCACTCAAATAAACGAATTCCACCTAAGGCTTCTAGTTTCCTTTAAATAGGCATAATACTTATTGATACAAGCAAATAAAGGATGGTATGATACGGATAAGTAATTAAAGGAAAAATGATCATTATTGAGCTCTTCCGACTTAATGTAAGATTGGCTCACTTCATCCAAGTGACTTTGCCAATATCGAAGAAGCCTTTATTAGATTCATTAGTGAAAACGGGTAATGGAAGGAACTAACACTCAAAAAAAATACGTTGGCGTGAGAATCTCTCTCAACCAACGCATCAACTATTTTTCATCTCACTCTTCAAACAGCGAATCCCTTCTGTTTTAGATTAAATATGGTAAATTTCAAATAGGTTCAGCGCTGCTGCGTATCTCGCTGTTGCTCAATTGCTCGAATATAGAGGTTAAGTCTCTGTTCTTCCAACGAAGCTATAAAATCTACAAACGGGTTCAAATCTGCATCCACGGCATAGCTCTCAAGGGCCTCAAAATATTCCAATCTGCTTTCTTTTGCTATGGAGACTGGAAGGAAACCATGAACCATCAACTGATAGTTCATTATCAATCTCGAAGTTCTGCCGTTACCATCAAGAAAGGGATGTATCTTTACAAACTCTGCATGGGTCCATGCCGCAAACTCGATTCCGTTCATTTCTGATTTACATGGTAGATCCGCATAGAAATTTTTGACCTGTTGATATGCCTCATTCGGTGACGGCGGAGTATGCCTTGCACCGGAAATGTAAACATCTACATTGCGGTATATACCGCCAACCATAATGTTCTCCATTAAAATTGCATGCATATCCTTGACCCTTTTTTCATCAAGAGGCTCCCCTTCAGCACCGCATGCTTTGACGTATTGATATGCCTTATTGTGGTTTACAATCTCATAGATCTCTCTTAGCCTCTTACCTCCAACTGAGATATGATCCTCTAATAAAGCTTTAGTTTGAATAAGACTTAATGTATTACCCTCAATAGCCGTGGAATTATGTGTATATTCTATCTCAAAGGTTTGGCTATAATTATGCAAAATAATATCCGACAGAACGTTTTTATGACTTTGATAAAATTCCTTTTTAAGTAATAACGAATTATAGTCCATCTGCATTACTGCCCCTTTTCCCGACTTACCTTTGTAAGATTATACCATGTTCTGAAAGACAGTAAAAGTCCTTCGAGGGGCTGTATTTAAATGACTTACATAATTTCTCAGTTTTTGCCTCATCTACCGATTTCACATTTCTATAACCTACATCAAATAGCATTCTTGCCACTATGGAACATGAGGTTTAATATTTTCTTTTCTCTTGAAAGAATCCTCCTTTATTTTTTGTTTTCTATGAAATAAGAACAAATCGAAGGAGGATTTTGTGACATAATTCGGTTATTTATATAAATATTTTGGTCAACCTGAAAAAGTAAATTTTTGGATGAGCTTAGGGACCTTCTAAATATTACTTTTTCAGAAGCCTCTCTTGTGTCTCTTCTTCCAGAGCATCCTTGCGCAAGATCATGAATTTATAGCCGTTAACCATTGCAGATACCGTACCGTCATCATCTAATAGATCTTGGCGGATGACCATATAAAGGTGACTCAATAAGAAGATTGCGTATCCCCAGGCGACAAGGTGGTGAAGATTGCGGACCTGATACTCACCCCGAAAATTAACAACAACCCAGCCAAACAGGGCTTGCACGATTCCATTAGGGTTACTGCCTCCGCGCATAGCAAAGCCCGTGAGAATCATAAAAAGACTGGAAATCCAAATGAAGATGAGATACATAAGTTGAGCAAGGGCATTATGACCCACCTTTACCGTATGTTCTGGCGTCATAAATGTATAATACTTAAAGGTCGCCACAACATCTTGCCAGAAATCTTTCTTCCAAAATCGGAATTTAGAGTACTCATTTCCTGCCCAATACCAATACAGTCGATATAACATATTAGCTGTGAACACATAGGCGAATATGCCATGCCAATAACGTACATTTCCCATAAAAAAGTTCTGAACTGCCTCGCCTGGTGACACAAGAATAGGGTGTCCGATATACATTCCAGTTAGAAATAAGACTGTGATAGCCACAGCGTTAACCCAATGAAAAAACCGTATCGGAAATTGCCAGACATAGACTTGCCGTCTGAGAATACCCATCTTCAAACTCCTCCTCTCTTAAAGTACCCTAACCTTTAGATATTCCTCTCCTTTAGGTGTCAAAAGATGTGTTGCACACGCTAAACAGGGATCAAAGGAATGGATGGTACGCAGCAGTTCCAAAGGCTGGTCTTCGTTCACTATAGGGGTGTCCAATAAAGAGGATTCGTAAGGCCCTTTCTGACCGGATTCATCTCTTGGGGATGCATTCCAAGTCGTTGGAACCACGGCTTGATAAGCACTGACCTTGCCATTGTTAATCTTCACCCAATGTCCTAAAGCACCCCTAGGTGCCTCTGCAAATCCAACGCCCTGGGCTTGAGCAGGCCATTTCTCCGACTCCCATTTTTCTCCGTTAAAGGTCTGACTGTCCCCGGCTTTAATGTTAGCCACTAAATTCGAATAAAAGACCGCTAATTGATTTACTAAGTATTTTGATTCTAAGGCCCGGGCTAGGGTTCGACCCAAGGTTGAGAACAGAGCTGTCACGGGAAGATCCAAACGCTGAAGGGCCTCATCGACCAGCCCTTTAATTTCTTTGTTTCCTCTGGCATAGGCGATGACGAATCGTGCCAAAGGACCAACTTCCATCGCCTGCCCTTGCCAACGTGGTGCCTTGATCCAACTGTACCCTTTTTTCTCATCGACATTATTATAAGGCGGCCTCGGTCCATCATAAGCGGCTTCCGTCTTTCCCTGCCAGGGATGTAATCCCCCTTTAGGATCGTCATAACGATACCAAGAATGAGAGACAAATTCTTGGATTTGTTTGGGGTCTTTGAGATCAATGTCGTGCACCCGGCTGAGGTCTCGGTCTAATACAACTCCACTGGGAAATAAGAAGCTTTCCGGTTCACGGATATCACCGGTTGGTATTCCTCCATAGGCCAGGTAATTTCCGCCTCCCCCACCATAAAGATCTTGCTTGTAAAAACTAGCAATGGCAAAAATATCCGGAATGAGCACCTGATCCACAAAGACTTGAGCCTCATCGATTTTGGTCTTCACTAAATTCAAGCGTTCCATATTAATCACGCTATTGTCATCCATGTTCAGGGTACTGGCCATTCCCCCTACTAAATAGTTGGGATGTGGATTTTTTCCACCGAAGATAGTGTGAATCTTAGCCACTTCTTTCTGCCAGGTTAAGGCTTCTATATAATGAGCAACCCCCATCAAATTAGCCTCCGGGGGTAAACGATAGGCAGGATGTCCCCAATAGGCATTGGCAAAAATCCCAAGTTGACCGCTTTCCACTAAGGTTTTTACTTTAGTTTGCACATCTCGAAAATATCCATCCGAGGAGTTAGGCCAATTAGAGATGGATCGGGCCAGCGCACTTGTTTGAACCGGGTCAGCCTTAAGGGCACTGACCACATCGATCCAGTCAAAACCATGCAAATGATAAAAATGAATCACGTGGTCTTGGACAAATTGGGTTGCGGTCATGATATTGCGAATATGATTAGCATTTTTAGGGATACGTATATCCAACGCGTCTTCAACGGCACGAATCGATGCTAAAGCATGAATATGGGTACATACACCACAGATCCTTTGGACAAAGGCCCATACATCGCGAGGATCCCTGTTTTCAACTATTTTTTCGATTCCTCTAAATAAAGTGCCTGAACTAATCGCATCAATGATGCGATTTCCCTCGACTACTGCCTCAATACGCAAATGTCCTTCGATTCGGGTAATAGGGTCAATTACGAGTCTTGTCATGGTTTGATTCCTTTCCCTTCTTTTCACGGTTTTTCACAACGGCCGTCATTCCTGCGTGGGCAGCAACTGCGATTCCAGTCAGCCCAAGCAGCCCTGCCCCTATGGTATCTGCATCTTTTCCGATAGCATTGTTGGGGATCGGTGCCAGGCGTGTATAAAAGGGAGTGTTATCAAAATAATTATTTTCCGAACAGCCAATACAAGGATGCCCTGATTTAATGGGATAACTCACCCCGTCATTCCATTCAGTAATTGCGCAGGCGTTATAGGTCGTTGGACCTTTACATCCAAGCTTATACAGACACCACCCTTGTTTTGCTCCGGCGTCATCGAAGGTCTCCACAAACTGACCAGCATCAAAGAACGCCCGTCGTACACAATTATCATGAACACGATGTTGATAGAATGCCTTCGGCCTTCCCAGGTTCGTCAGTTCTGGTATTTTCCCATAGGTAAGATAGTGGACGATCGTCCCCGTAATGACTTCCGCAATGGGGGGACACCCCGGCACATCAATCACCGGCTTGTTTTTGACAACCTTCCGAATCGGAACAGCTTGGGTGGGATTGGGATAAGCACCTTGTACACAGGCATTTGTGGCACAGGATCCATAGGCAATGACTGCAGCGGCGCCATTGGCGACCTCTTTTAAAAGCTCTGTCGATGACTTACCGCCAATAGTACAATATACTCCCCCATCGCCGAGGGTTGCGCTTCCCTCTACTATTAATAAGTACGCTCCAGGGTAATCCTTCATTGTCTTTAAGCGGACCTCTTCAGCTTGTTTTCCGGCGGCTGCTTGTAACGGCTCCATGTAGTCCAACGAGATCATATTAAAAAGCAGATCTGCAATAAGAGGATGGGCAGAGCGCAACAAAGATTCCGTACAACACGTGCATTCCTGTAAGTTAAGGTAAATCACAGGTAAACGCGGTTTGCTTTCAAGGGCCTGGACAATCTTAGGGAACTCGGCGGCATCCAGTCCCAGCATAGCACCCGTTAAGGCGCAGAATTTGAGAAAGTCCCTGCGCGTTACTCCTCTGCGACGGGCCAACTGATAATAACTCTCGGATTCTGACAATCTTAACCCTCCCTCAATTCTTGGGTTATTCCTAAAAAGAGCGAATTCATAGTTATTCTTTGAAATATGATGGTCAATTATTCCAAACTGCAAATTCAATCCTTTAGGTATCATCCCCCCTGTCACTTCCCTTATCTTGTATCAAAGAACTGTCCCAGATTGTGTTACATTGTTCCTGTAATATTCAGGAAATAATCTAAGGCCTTCGGGACAGTGAACTCGTTCAACTAAAGTTGAACATCGAGTCTTCGGTGACGTAAGTCTCCAGTGACGATAGTGTCCGGTGGACACTATCGCCGAAGGCGCATGCTCCATAGATTACTAACCGCCCGAGGATGACTTACGCCGAAGGCGCAGAGCCACTGACAAATACTATCGCGCCGTAGTATGGAC
>Ga0209347_1003230_pt1 | contig 19530 bp, 9 predicted proteins | sample AutmiccommuBRH23_FD_187382 | JGI IMG/M metagenome (GOLD analysis project Ga0209347, IMG submission 187382) | Deep subsurface microbial communities from Mt. Terri, Switzerland - Autotrophic microbial communities BRH/23 (SPAdes) (version 2) | ecosystem: Environmental > Aquatic > Deep subsurface >...
CGCCCTGGCGTTCATCTGCGTGATGATGGTGGCGACCGTCCTGGGGTACGCCCTGGCCGTGCGCGGATACCGTACTCGTCGCGCCTGGCGATTTCTGGCGTGGCAAGCGACTGGGACCATCGCCCTTTGCTTTGCCGGCGTATCCATCATGGCTCTGATCCTGCTGCTCATTCTCGGTGGGCCCGACAACATCGGCGAGGTCCTGGTGGCCGTGACCGCAGCCGGCCTCACGGTGGGAGTCGCTGCCTTCCTGATCGCCCTGCCATTCACCATCCTGGGTCTGTGCAGCTCGTTTTTCCGACAGCGGCTGATTCGATGCCTGGGCGAGCCGTCTCCAGCAGACCCTGCCGAAGCAGCCTCCTGAGACTGACAACCCTTGTCATCAGCCGACGTTGTGGTCCCGGCCTGGCCTGTTCGGAGTTCCGCGTTTACGCGGGTCAAAGCAGTCCAGTCGGCCTTTGACGCTCCCTGGTTGCGGAAGAGGAACCGGCTGCGCTGGAGGACTCTCGAACCCGCCTGAAGGCGGAACTCCGAACGGGAGACTCCGAACAGGAGGAAACGGGCGCGAGTTCTGGCCGCACAATCTCCGCACTGGCGGCTTGAACGTCGAGGCCGGAGTCGATATCCTGGGACAGCACTGCAACGGCGGCGGTGCGCCGGAAGTCCGTCGAACGAGGCGGGACTTCGCGATGCTCACTTGCTCTTTGGAGGTCCAGCCCGATGGTCCGAAATCTCAGCAGACGCGATTTTCTGAAATCAGCAAGCGCCGGGGCGGCGGCGTTCGGAGTCGCGGGTTGCGCGCGGTTCGCCGGCCGGAAAGAAACGTCCGCCAGCGTCGCTATGAACAAGCCCAACATCATCTTCATCCTGGCGGACGACCTGGGCTACGGCGAGCTCGGCTGCTATGGCCAACAGGTGATCCAAACGCCCAACCTCGACCAGATGGCCGCCGAGGGGATGCGATTCACCGATCATTACGCCGGCAGCACCGTGTGCGCCCCCTCGCGATGTTCGCTGATGACCGGCCTGCACACCGGGCACACGTACGTTCGGGGCAATCGGGAGATCCAGCCGATGGGCCAGTTGCCGCTGCCGGCGGACACCGAGACGCTGCCGAGGATGTTCAAGCAAGCCGGGTACACCACCGCCTTGATCGGCAAGTGGGGCCTGGGCGGTCCCGACAGCACGGGCACGCCCAACCGTCAGGGATTCGACCATTTCTTCGGCTATCTGTGCCAGCGTCACGCGCACAACTACTACCCCGAGTTTCTCTTCCGAAACAATGAGCGAGTCCCGCTGGGCAACAAAGTCGAAGGTGGCCGCGCCGACGGCGCGGGCGTGGCGACGGAGAAGGTCGAGTACTCGTACGATCTGATGGAGGCCGAGACGCTCGAGTTCCTGAATCAGAACCGCAGTCGCCCGTTCTTCCTGTACCTGGCCGTGACACTGCCGCACGCCAACAACGAGGGCGGCAGGAACGGTATGGAGGTCCCGGAGTTCGGCGATTACGCCGAGAAGGACTGGCCAGTGACGGAGAAGGGCCGCGCGGCGATGATCTCCCGGCTGGACCGCGGCGTCGGCCGGATCATTCGGAGAGTGAGGAACCTCGGCATCGAAGAGAACACCCTGATCTTCTTCACCAGCGACAACGGCCCGCACCGCGAGGGCGGCTCGGATCCGAATTTCTTCGACAGCAACGGTCCCCTGCGAGGCGCCAAACGCGACCTGTACGAAGGCGGCATCCGCGTGCCCCTGATCGCCCGCTGGCCCGGGCGAATTGAGGCCGGCGCCGTGACCGGCCACATCTCGGCGTTCTGGGATTTCTTCCCGACGTTCGCCGCCCTGGCCGGCGGGGAAACGCCCGAGCGCACGGACGGCATATCCATGGTCCCGACACTGCTCGGCGCCCCCCGCAGGCAGAAGCAACACAAGTTTCTCTACTGGGAGTTCCACGAGCGCGGCTCGGCCCAGGCCGTGCGACTGGGCCGATGGAAAGCGGTCCGCCTGCCCGATGGGAGTCTCGAATTGTACGACCTCGAAGCCGACCTCAGCGAAACCACCAATGCTGCCGCCGACCATCCCGAGGTGGTGACCAAGATCCGCAAGTTCCTGGCCGAGGCGCGGACGGAATCCGAGTTCTGGCCGCTCGGTGGCTGAGAACCCGGTTCCCCGCCATTTCTCCGGGGTGACAGCCTCAACACCCGGATGCATGTTTGGCTTGATGGGCGATGCTTCTGCGAGAAGCCTTCATTCCTTCGCTGGCGTTGTGCCGTAGATAATCAGTTCCCTGTCGTCCTCCGGGCCGACGGGGACCGAATATACCTGCCTCCAGCCTTCCGGCGTCTGCATCCGATCGCGGCCCGCAATCTCGACGACGAAATCCGCTTTTCGCCAGTTCGGGTATCGCTCGTAGGTCAATCGCGGTCGTTCGGCATAGAAGCCGATGCGTCTGTCCGGCTCGGCCACCACGGCTTCGGCCGGTGTGTTGTGACGCAGCCATTCGCCGGCGGCCCGGTAGCCGGCCTTATCCGCCCGCAAAGGGGTGAAGATCAGCTTGGGCGTACACAGGACAACGCCGCCAACCAGAAGGAAATGGAACCAGGGCGGCCGCCGCTCGCCGCCAAATCCCGCGAACCTGCCGCGGAACGTGTAGATGCGGTTCAGCACCCGCGTCATGACATCGAGACCCGCCGGCAGGTAGAAGATGGTCAATGCGATCATCGCCAGGCTGTACCGCCTGCCCGAGCCGGGGGCCATCCAGATGCTCCGGCTGAGCATCAGCCCGACGTTGAGAATCAGGACGGCCGAGATCAGGACCCGCTCCAGGCTCTTCGTCCGGCCTCTGAGCCCGTAGCAAAGGCCCAGAATCCAGGGCAGCACCGGGATGATCATGAAATCCTCGCCGAGGCCGTCCACCACTTCGTCCACCCCCTTCACAAGATCGCGAAAGATGGTACGCGGCACGAGGGACATCAAGGTTCGTCCGTTTCGGTTTGGCAGATCCGCCGAATCGCGGATCGGCACACCCGCACTCACGTATGCCTGCCGCAAACCGCGACCTTGCGGCCTCGGCCCGGCCGAACCGGCGCCGATGACGCGAACCACCATCAACTGGCTGCACGGCAGTTTCCCATCCGTGACGATGATGTTCAACAGGTGCTCGCCCTCCTGGCCCGGGCCGGGACGCCAGCGGAGAACTCCGTTCTCAATCCCCGCGCCAGCCGGGGGCTCTCCCGCCGGATGCGCGTACCACGCGATCGTGTCCTTCTGTGCTTCGGTCCCAGCGGGGGGCGTCATCGTCCAGGAGTACCCCTGTCCCTCGTGCCAGAACCGGTAGACCGGCGCCGCATCCGCCGGAGGGTCGGCGTCGCCAAACGCATAGAAGACCGGCCCTTCGCAGATCCACGAGTCGCCGGTCGATTCGGCGACAAGGGCCTCTTTCTCCGATTCGCTGATCGTGAAGAAATGCCGCTCCCGCATGGGCGACCAGAACCGATACACAGGCTGCAAACCGGGCCGGGCATCGGGCCGGGCGTAGGCGTACCAGGCAATGCCCTCGCAGTCCCAGGCCTCGCCGTAAACTGTGACGAGATGCTCTTTCTCCTGCTCGGAGAGGGTCCAGAATTCCGCTCCCACGGCCGCCGACCGGAATGCATATGCAGGCCGTGACCCCATGGGCACGCTTGCAAGCGAGAAAACCAGGGAATCGCCGTCCGGATCGGCCGCCCGGATCGGCAGCTCCAATCGCTCGCCCACCCGAACCTCGAATTCGAGGGGTTTGTCCGCCGCGGGCTTGGGCCCGATTGCACTGAGGACAAGCGGCATGTTGAAGGCCGACGGCCTTAACTGGTGCGGCACGAGGCTGCCGCTGGCATGGACATAGGGCACAACCGGCACGACAAAACCGGCGATCATCAGCAGACCTGTGCCGAATCGTCGTGTGAGATGGAGCGGCGGGCTCGGAATAGCCGACGACTCGCGCACAACGAGCAGCCCGAGCACGGCATACACGAGCAGTTGGGCACATTCCGGCCGAATCAGGTATCCAAGCCCGGCAATTAGACCGACCGGCGCGAGCACCCACCACCGCTTCGTCACGAGCCCCCAGTACAGCAGGAGCAGGCCCGTGCTCAGGAACAGCAGATAAGGCCACTCCCGCAGGACGTCGCTTCCATAAAAGGCCGGATAGGGCAGGATCACGAGCACGAACAGGGCCCAGAAACTGTTGACCGCCCCCACCAGAAGCCTGCCGAGAAGGTACAGCGGAATCAGCGCCAGCACCCGGCACAGCAAAGTGACCGCCTGCGCCGAATACGCCCACAGCATCGGCGAATCCCCTTCGACAAACCAACTCGCGACCGTGTGACTTGCCCACAGCAGAAATGGATACCCCGGCGGATACCGCCGGCACACGCCAACGGGGTCCCGCGCGATCTGTTGGGCCTGCTCGATGTAGAAGGTCCCGTCCTTCGTGATCAGCACGGTCGTGAGGATCAGGTAGACGCCAATGGCCGAGCAAAGCCCCATGAGAAGGACCAGACGCAGAGCATCGGATTTGAGTTGTTCGCCACGACCCATCGGGACCCTGAACAAAGACACGCAGAGCGTTGCTCCCGCCTTGCAGGAGACTCCTCCATGATAACGGCCCGAGGTCCGTGTTAGAATACAAGATTCCATCAAATCGAGCCGCGGCAGGGAAGCCGGGACAAGCCTCTCAGTATCTGCTATCATAGGTTCGGACGTTGGTTTCCGAGCATCGACAGTATATAGAGTGTGTCGAGGACCCCATGAGATTGAAGACCGCAAGTGCCTGTAACCTGCCTGTGTCGTCAGGGTGTTGTCTGCTGAGTCTTGCTTTGCTTGTCCTGGGGAGCTTCGCCACGAGGGCCAGTTCCAGCGTTGCGACCGCATCGAACCGAACCCTCGGGGGAATCGAGCGGCGATCGTTTGCGCCCCTCGACCTGAAGGGCTACGCGGGCTACTGGATCCTGGAGGAATCGAAACGTGACACGTTGTCCAGCCGTTCTCCGACCGGCGATAATACATATCAACTGAGCGTTACGGCGGAGCCTGTCGGGCCGCACACCTACGTCGGCTCCCTCCACCTCGGGGATACTTGCGACAGGCGCAAGCCGGGCCAGACGGCGCGCGAGCGCGTCTCTTTCACCTATGAGGCCGTCGGCACGATCGCCTTCGACGATCCGCCGTCGGTGGTGCCGAACGGGACCAATTGGGACGTTTCGCTTGGCGTCATCCTGAGGGAGACCTGCAGCGAGAACTGGTCTGACGTGACGGATGCCATCACCGCGCGACTCGGCTCCCTGTCGCCACTTGCAGCCGAGGGAGCCCGGCCTCGCCACGTCAACTGCTGGGCCATCGTGACGGGATCCGAGAAGAACCGTGCGCGAGGGCCGGGCAAGGATGGCCTGGCGCCCAGCGGTCCGACCTGTTTCTCCGCGGCCGACAGCAAGCCCTGGGGCAAGTTCGTACCCGTGCAATTCCCTCGGATTCCCGAGACCACGGCGACCACGGCTGGGCGGTTCATCCTGACTCTGGACGCCTGCACGCCGGCGGGAACGTTTCGCGAGCAGCACGCCTACCGATGGACGAAGGACCTGCCCAGGACCCTGGCGCCGGAGCTGCAACGCCAGATCCGCCGGGTGAATTTCCAGGGCGTTCGCTCGGGCAGCCCGGAAACGTCGGTCCGGCTTCAACTGACCTGCCCGGCCGGTCCGAGCCCGAAGGTCTTCACCTCGGGCTGGATGTTCGGGGCCGAATGTTTCGTGACCAGCCCGGATGGCAAAACCACCGATGTGTCCGGCACGGTACGGTGGAGCGGGACGGGGACTTTCACGCCAGCGACCGGCCCGTACAGCCGGCCTCTCTTCAAGGCGCCCGGGGCCAATTCGATCACGCTGTCCGTGCAGGCTGGGGACAAAGTCATCACGAAAACTTACCCGGTGACCGCCATTACGCCCACTGGTTACGCTTGCGTGGGTGATCTCGCTGTGTGTCCTGCGGATGCCCATGGCTGCCCGGCCTGCCCACACCCGGTCTCGGGCCCGATCCCAACCGGCAGCCCGTATGTCACCATCGGTGGAAAGCCGGCCGCCCGTCTCGGCGAGAGGGGCGCCCATGCCGCCTGTTGCGGGCCCAACCTCTTTGAGATCATCGGGGGCGATCCCGAGGTGCTCATCGACGGCCGACCGGCCGCGAAGGTCGGGAGCCCGACCAAACACTGCGGCGGCGCCGGGACAATCGTCAAGGCAGGGCCGTGAGGGCTTGCGCCGGCGCCTGCTTGTGCAATTCCATGGAGTCGAAGACCCGGCCCGAGAGATCCACCGCGGAGATCGTGAGCGTCCCGCCGGCGGGATCGACATCCACGACGCAGTGATGATGCACGGTGAGGCCGAACTGGCGAACGGGCGGCGTCACATCCGGCAGCAGCGCGTACAGGGGTCCCCCACCGCCGCCGGTGACGATGTAGTGGATGCCCTGGTGCAGGTATCGCTCGTAGGCGTGGCTGTGCCCGCTGAAGACCACATCGACGCCGTGCCGCTCGAACAGGGGGACCAGTTGGTCCTGGACGGCGATGTTGTCCCCGTGCCCGATTGTCGCGGTGAACGGCGGCTTGTGGAGGACGACCACATGCCAGGTTGCATCGCGGTATGCGGCCGAGGCGAATTCGCGCAGCAGCCATTCGTGCTGCGGACTGCCGGCGGAGAATGGAACGCTCGTATTCAGCCCTATAAAATGCGCATTGCCGTATGCAAGAGCGAACCATCCTTCGGAAAGTGGCCGGTCGAAGAAGTAGAAGAACCACGGGGGACCCGATCCGAAGTACTCGTGATTGCCGGGGACCGGGATCATCGGGATATTGGCCATCAATTCGCGAGAAGGTCCGAAAAACTCCGTTTCCCAGATATCAAGATCGCGGCCGGCGCCGACAAGATCCCCGCTGTGCAAGGCGATCCGCGGCTGGCTCTCGATGACGCTGCGGGCGACCTGTGCGTGCACATCCGGATACATTTGCGTGTCCGAATAGACGGCCAGACGAAACGGCTGGCCCGGTCCCGGCGCCGTGGTGAAGGAGGCGGTGTGCGAGACGGAGCCTGAGGCCACGGTGTACATGTACGGTGTATCCGGGGTGAGCCCCGAGACAGTGGCCTTGTGCAGGGTGACAAAGGCAGGGTCCGAGACCGCGCCCCGGCCGGAATACCCGATCCCGTAACCGACGTGCGTATCGGCGGGGACATCGGTCTCCCACACGATTGTGACAGACTCCGGCGTCACCCACGTAAGAGCGGGACCTTTCACAATCCGGACAGTCGAGGAATCCTCTCGTGGGTAGACGTAATACGCCACGCCCTCGTATTTCCAGGCATTGGCAGCATCGCCAATCAGCGTGAACCGTTCGCGGTCGCTCGCCGTGTAGAAATGGGTCCCGAGGCCGCCCGACCAGAAGCGATGCACGGGGACCGTGCCCACCGGCTGACTGCCGGCGGGATAGGCGTAGAACACGATCCCTTCGTAGGTCCACGCATGCGAGTAGGCGACGATGAGCGTATCGACCTCGCGTTCGCTGATCGTGTAGAAGTGCGAGTTCAACAGCCCGGACCAGAAACGGTGAACCGGCGCCAGGCGGTCGTCGCTTCGGGAGGGAAAGGCCCGAAACACAGGCTCCTCATACGTCCAGACGTGCGCATAGCGCGTCAACAGCTTGTTCGTCTCCGCCTCGTCGAGCGTGTAGAAGTGCCGGTTGTAGGCGGGCGACCGGAACCGGTGGACCGGCGCCGCCTCGGGGGGAGCGTGCGCGTCGCCGCCGAACGCCGGCTGGCAGAATGATGGGAGCATCCATGCCGCGAGAATACAGAGCGACCGGATCATGTGCAGCCCTGCCGAATGTTTCGTGAGACTCGATCAGCCCAGGCCATAGGGCTCGATGAGCCTCTCGTGCGGCTTGAACTTGTACTGACACTGATCGAGGGGCGTGCCCAGGACCTGGACTTTCGCCAGGTCGCCCTGGCCCATGCCCGCCTCGGCCATCGAGGTCAGGTACATGATCGTCGTCGGGTCGAAGCCCATCATCTTCGTTGCGAGCGCATCCATCGCCAGGGGATCGAGGCTCGCCAGGGCCACGCGGGCATCGACCGGGGTGCCGCCGATCGGGCCGTTGCCCTCCATCGCGACGAAGCCATCGATCACGCCCAAGTTGGGCCAAATCTCCTGCGCCAGATGGAACATGTTGAAGTGCAGCACCGCCTTCGGCGAGAAGTTGTACTCCATGTGCGTGAGCCGTTTGTCGTTGCTCCGACCGTCGTTGAGCGGGGCGCCCAGCAGGACGTTCTTGAGCGACAGGGTCGTCACCGCACGGTCGTGCGTCTTCATCTTGGCGGCCGAGATGATATACGTCTCGCGGTCGAGGAACGTCGAGATGATCCGGATCGGGATGGGCTTGTGGCCGGCGCCGAACACGTAGCGATGCACCCACGGCTGCGTGTTCAGATCCAGCAGCGTGACGCCATACTCCTTCTCCAGGGGCAAGTAGTTGAAGTTCTGGAAGCCCTCGAACGTGCCGCCACGGCCGGGGGCGGATTCCCCGACGGTGATTTGGCCCTTGAAGTGCGGCTTGAGGAAATCGAGGATGCCGCGGACCGCGTCCACGTGCGTCGCGGCCAGCTCGCGGCTGGTCGATACGAAGTTGGGCTTGATCAGGATTCTCTTCTTGCTCCCGATCGACGCCAGGACCTCGTCTTCGATGTTCTTCAACGCTCCAAAGACAATCTCCCGACGGTCGTTGCCCTTGACAAGGCTCACCCTGGCGGGTTTTGTGCAAGGCGTGAAGAGCTGCTTGCCCGGTTGCTCAATCTCGCCGGCCGCTGCGCGACTCGGACCAAACAGCCCCGGCCCGAATGCCGCCGCGGCGGCAGCGCCGCCCAAGCCCCTGAGAAGATCCCGGCGGTTGAAACGATTGACGTGATTCGACATAGGCCCGTCCTCACATGTCCCGGTATTTTGCGTAGGTTCAAACGACACCCGCCGTATTGTACCAAATCCGTCGGATACCGGCCATACCATTGTTGCTCGTGACTTGTTTCTGCTTGAAATCGAGGCATTCCGCCATTACTCTGGGGCCGATTCGCCCCGTATCCGGGCGGACTGTTGCCGTAAGTCGGAGCTATCTATCGTGGGAGGTTGTACCATGCGTGAGCGTCTCTCCAGAACCAGCGTCATTCCTACCGTCGCAATCACTGTCGTGCTGCTTGCGTCCCTGGCACAGGCCCAGTGGAAACCCGCGGCCGGCCCCCTGATGACAAAATGGGCCAAGGAGGTCTCGCCCGAGAATGCCCTGCCCGAGTACCCCCGGCCGCAGATGGTCCGCAGGGACTGGCTGAACCTCAACGGCCTGTGGGACTACGCCATCAAGGCGAAAGATGCGGCCCAGCCCGAGAGTTTCGACGGCCAGATCCTCGTCCCCTTCCCCATCGAGTCGGCCCTCTCTGGCGTGATGAAGCAGGTCGGCCCGGACAACCGCCTCTGGTATCGCCGGACATTCGAAACCCCAAAAGGCCACCTTTGGGATCAGGAGGGCCGGCGCGTTCTGCTGCACTTCGGAGCCGTGGATTGGGACGCCACCGTCTGGGTCAATGGCAAAGAGGTCGGCAATCACAAGGGCGGCTACGATCCGTTCACATTCGACATCACCGACGCCCTGAAGGCCGGCGGCCAGCAGGAGATCGTCCTGTCCGCCTACGACCCCACCGACGCCGGCACGCAGCCGCGCGGCAAGCAGATCCGCAACCCGCACGGCATCTGGTACACCGCCGTCACCGGCATCTGGCAGACCGTCTGGCTCGAACCGGTGAGCCCCGTCTACATCAAGTCCATCCAGATGACGCCGGACATCGACAGGGCTGTGCTCAGACTCAAGGTCCAAGTGGGCGGCGATGTCTCCGATCCGGGAAAGTACAGCATCAACGCCATGCTGGCCGGCAATCCGCCTCAGAAAGCCAGCGGCCTTGCCGACGAAAAACCAACCGGGATGGCCTCCGGTCGAATCGACCAGGAACTCGAGATTCTCCTGAAGGACCCGCAGTTCTGGACGCCCGACAACCCACGTCTGTACGATTTGGAGATCATGCTTGGCAAGGAGGAGTCGCGCACAAGCACCGGTAGCCGCACGACGGTGAGTTACGGGTTTGTGGATCAAGTCACGACCTACTTCGCCATGCGGAAGATCGCCCTGCAGAAGGACGAGAACGGGACCAATCGGCTGTTCCTGAACAACAAGCCCCTGTTCCAGTATGGCCCGCTGGATCAGGGGTGGTGGCCGGATGGGCTGTATACCGCGCCGACCGATGAGGCCCTCAAGTACGATATCGAGGTCACCAAGCGGCTGGGCATGAACATGGCCCGCAAGCACGTCAAGGTCGAGCCCGACCGCTGGTACTACTGGTGCGACAAGCTGGGCCTCTTGGTCTGGCAGGACATGCCCAGCGGCGACCGCTACATCGGGGGCAACGACGCCGACATCACGCGGACCGAGGAATCGGCGAAACAGTTCGACCTGGAGCTGACCCGCATGATCGACGCCTTCCGCAACCACCCGTGCATCGTGATGTGGGTGCCGTTCAACGAGGGCTGGGGCCAGTTCGACACGCCGCGGGTCGTGGACCTCGTCCGCAAGCTCGACCCGACGCGGCTCGTCAACAACGCCAGCGGCTGGACGGATCGCGGCGTCGGCGACGTGATGGACATCCACGTTTATCCCGGCCCGGACGCGCCTCGCATCGAGGCCAGGCGCGCCGGTGTGCTCGGCGAGTTCGGCGGCCTGGGCCTGCCCATCCCCGGCCACACCTGGCAGGCAGAGAAGAACTGGGGCTATCGCAGCTACACCAGTTCCGAGGAACTGACCGACGCCTACGTCGCCCTGATCAAGAAGCTCCACCCGCTGACCGGCAGGCCGGGCCTGTCCGCCGCGGTGTACACGCAGACGACCGACGTCGAGGTCGAGGTCAACGGCCTGATGACCTACGACCGCGAGATCATCAAGATGGACCCGGCCCGAATCACCGCCGCGAACAAGACCCTCTACACGCCGCCGGAGAACCGGCTGCGAACGCACGGCGACAAGTTCGTCCCGCCCGCGACGCCCTTGGTCGCGTGCGACCCGTACTTCAGTATCTGGTCGCCCGCAGACAACCTGACCGATGAAGACACCACCCACTGGACGGGCAAGCCGCACCGCCTGACCAGCATGATCCGCATCGACGGCAAGCCCTACCGCATCATGGGCACGACGCCGGGCCAAGTTCCCGCAATGAAGCAGACCAGCCTCACGGTCCTGCCTACAAGAACGATCTACACCTTCGAAGCCGCCGGCATCGCGTTGACCCTGACCTTCATGACCCCCGCCCTGCCGGACGACATCGACATCCTGTCCCGGCCGGTGACCTACCTCACGTATGAGTCCCGCTCCACGGACGGCAAGCCGCACGAGGTCCAGGTCTATCTCGACGCCTCCGGCGAGCTTACGGTCAACATGCCGAATCAGCAGGTGGTGTGGTCCAGCGAAGAGATGGGCGATCTGGCCGCCAGCAAGATCGGCTCGAAGGATCAGCCCATCCTCGCCAAGCGAGGCGACGACATCCGGATTGACTGGGGCTATCTCTACGTAGCTGCCCCGAAGTCGGCAGTGTCGGCCCGTGCGTTCGCCGGACGGGGAACTGTCCAGAACGCGTTTGCCATGAGTCGCATGGGATCCGACATGGAGTCGCCCGCGGCCCCCGCGAACGCCGACGGGATCTGTGCCGCGGTTGCATTGCAGACCGACAGTGTCTCGGACAAACCGGTCTCCCGCTGGCTGATCCTCGCCTACGACGATCTCTACTCCATTCAGTACATGAAAAAGAACCTCCGGCCATACTGGCGTCGCAACGGCTGGGAGGCCACCGATTTGCTTCAGGCAGCGGCGAAGGACTACGAATCTTTGAAGAAACGCTGTACGGCCTTCGACGAGGAGCTGATGGCCGATCTGACCAAGGCCGGTGGCGAGAAGTATGCCAAGCTGGCGGCGCTGGCGTATCGGCAGTGCTTCGCGGCGGGCAAGTTCGTCGCCGACGACAACGGGCAGCCGATCTCGTTCTGCAAGGAGAACCACTCCAACGGCTGCATCGGGACCTCCGACGTGTTCTACCCGATGGCCCCGCAGTTCCTGCTGTTCGGACCCTCCGTAGCGAAGTCCTTCCTCGTGCCCTTCATGGACTATGCGGCCAGCGACCGCTGGAAGTTCCCCTTCGCCCCGCACGACCTGGGCACCTACCCGCACGCCAACGGCCAGCGTTACGGCGGCGGCGAGCGGACCGAGGAGAACCAGATGCCCGTCGAGGAGAGCGGCAACCTGCTGATCCTCATGGCCGCGGTCGCCCAGATGGAGGGCAACGCCGACTTCGCGGGCCTCTACTGGCCGCAGTTGGAGAAGTGGGCCGAGTACCTCAAGGACAAGGGCTTCGACCCGGAAAACCAGCTCTGCACGGACGATTTCGCCGGCCACCTCGCGCACAACGTGAACCTCTCGGCAAAGGCGATCTGCGGCCTGGGCTCGTTCGCCAAGCTCTGCGAGATGCGCGGGGACAAGGCGAAAGCCGCCGAGTACTCCAAGATCGCGAAGGAGTTCGCCGCCCGCTGGGTGAAGGAGGCCGCCGACGGCGACCACTTCCGTCTGACCTTCGACAAAGCCGACACATGGAGTCAGAAGTACAATCTCGTTTGGGATCGCATCCTCGGGCTGAACCTCTTCCCGGCCGAAGTGGCACAGAAGGAGATGGCCCACTATAAGCGAATCCAGAACAAGTTCGGCCTGCCGCTGGACAATCGCTCGAAGTACACGAAGCTCGACTGGATCCTCTGGACCGCGACGCTGACGCAGGACCGCGAGGATTTCGAGGCCCTGGTGGACCCGGTGTACCGGTTCCTGAACGAGACGCCGGACCGCTCGCCGATGACGGACTGGTACTTCACGGACAGCGCCCGCAAGCGCGGCTTCACCGCCCGCCCGGTCGTCGGCGGCGTGTTCCTCCAGATGCTCTACGACAAGGCCACGTGGCAGAAATGGGCCGGCCGCGACAAGACCAAGGCCGCCAACTACGCCCCGATGCCCAAGCCGCCGGTGATTACGACGGTCGTGCCCACGGCGCAGGATGAGCCCGCGATGTGGCGGTACACAATCCGCCGGCCCCGCGAAGGATGGTTCCAGCCCGATTTCAATGCAGGTTCGTGGCGCGAAGGCAAGAGCGGCTTCGGCACTCGCGGCACGCCCAGCGCGATCGTCAACACCGTCTGGGATACGCGCGACATCTGGCTTCGGCGCGAGTTCACGCTGCCCGAGGGCAAGTATGACAACGTCGGTCTGAACGTCCACCACGACGAGGACGTCGAGATCTACATCAACGGCGTCCAGGCCGCCACCGCCAACGGCTTCACGACCGGCTACGAGGCGATGCCGATCAACCCCGCCGCCAGGGCCGCTCTCAAAGCGGGCAAGAACGTGATCGCCGTCCACTGCCGCCAGACCGGCGGCGGCCAGTACATCGACGTCGGCCTCGTGGAGATGATCGAGCAGAAGTAGTGGTAACAGATCGTACGGGACCAACCACCTTAATCTGGTGAGTGGGGTGGCACGGCCAAACTTGTTTGGCTGTGTCTTCCGGGCGGGTAGAATCGGTCGAAAGAGCACAGTCAAACAAGTTTGACCGTGGCACCCAGTCCACCAGTCGACGCTGGGTGCCATGGCTACGCCTCGTAGCCATGTTCTGCTGCGGTACGTTAAGGACATGCTTACGAGCCGTACGCATGGCACCCGTTCGATGGTGTATGCGTCGGCCTCGTGGCAACCGAATCACTGGAGAAACCGCATGATCGATCAAGCGATGACTCGAAGGGACTTCATGAAGAGTTGTGCGGCGGGCGCTTCGGCGCTTGCCGCTGCCTCCCTCACGCCGCAGAAGAGCCGGGCGACCGAGGGCAAACGGCCGAACATCATCCTCATCGTCGCCGACGACCACGGCCGGGGCGATCTGGGCTGCTACGGCAATCCGCTCATCCAGACGCCCAACCTGGACAAGCTGGCGGCCGAGGGCGTGCGATTCACGAACGCCTTCTGCACGACGGCCAGTTGCAGCGCGAGCCGATCCGTGATCCTCAGCGGGCTCTACAACCATTTCAACGGCCAGTATGGCCACCAGCACGCCTACCATCACTTCGCCAGCTTCGACACCGTGCGGAGCCTGCCCGTGCTGCTTTCGCAGGGCGGCTATCACACCGCTCGAATCGGCAAGTACCATGTCGCGCCGGATGAAGTCTACAAGTTCGAAACAGTGCTCCAGGGCAATGAGCGCAACGCGGTGCAGATGGCGGATCGTTGCCGAGGATTCTTTGAGAGCGGCGGCCGGGCACGCGGCGCGGGCAGAACGCGCGTGAATCAAGGGAGGGACGCCTTCGACACGAGGCCGTTCTTCCTGTACTTCTGCACGAGCGACCCGCACCGTGGCGGATGCAAGGCGGCCGATCTGCCGCACCAACCGGACCGGTTCGGCAATCGCGAACAGGGCTATTCCGGTGTCACGGAGGTCAAGTACGATCCGAAGGAGGTCGTCGTGCCGGACTTCCTGCCGGATAGTCCTGAGTGCCGGGCCGAGCTAGCGCAGTACTGCCAGGCGGTTTCGCGGATCGATCAGGGCATCGGCCGACTCGTCGAGCACCTCAAGAAGGCCGGCCAGTACGACAACACGGTCCTGATCTACATCTCCGATAATGGCATCGCCTTCCCCGGCGCCAAGACGACGGTTTACGAGCCCGGCATCAACCTGCCGTGCATCGTGCGGACGCCCTGGCAGCAGAACAAGGGCATCTCGTGCGACGCGTTGGTCAACTGGGCGGATCTGGCGCCGACGATTCTCGATCTGGCGGGCGCGACCCCGCGTGACTATGAATTCCACGGCCGGTCGTTCAAACCGGTCCTCGAACGCGAGCACGTCGAGGGCTGGGACACGACCTATGCCTCGCACACCTTCCACGAGATCACGATGTACTACCCGATGCGGGTGGTCCGCGAGCGGCGGTTCAAGCTGATCTGGAACATTGCCCACGGCCTGGACTACCCGTTCGCCAGCGACTTGTGGGAGTCGGCCACGTGGCAGGCGACGATCAAGGGCGGCGGCAAGCTCTACGGCAAGCGGACCGTCGAAGCCTATCTCCACCGGCCGAAGTTCGAGCTCTATGACCTGGAAGACGATCCGCACGAGGTGAGAAATCTGGCCGAGGACCCGCGGCACAGGGGTACGCTCGACCGGATGAAGGCCAAACTCAAGGCCTTCCAGAAGCAGACAAAGGACCCCTGGATCCTCAAGTGGGAGTACGAGTAATCCGTGGCGGCTGTCACGCATGGCTATTGGCGCAGAGCGTTTATCCGATAGAATACAGATCCAAAGACGTGGAGAAAGTCCTATTCGTCCTATAGGTCCCATTCGTCCTATGAGGCCGACCGGGACCAAATACATCGAATCTGTGAAGAGGTGACTATATGGCATTACTACTGGGATATGACGTCGGGAGCTCATCGGTCAAGGCGACGCTCATGGAAGCCGGGACGGGCAAAGTGTTCGGAGCGGCGACCTCGCCGAACCGTGAGTTGGAGATCATCGCGAAAAAGCCCGGCTGGGCCGAGCAGCACCCGGACACCTGGTGGGAGCACGTCAAGCTCGCCACCGCCAAGATCCGCGAACGGACCCAGTTCGACCCGTGGGACGTCAAGGCCATCGGCATCTCGTACCAGATGCACGGGCTGGTCGCAGTCGATAAGAACCAGCGCGTCCTGCGGCCCTCGATCATCTGGTGCGACAGCCGGGCCGTGCAGATCGGCCAGCAGGCGGCCAAGGACATCGGGGCCAAGAAGTGCCTCAAGAAGCTGCTGAACCTGCCCGGCAACTTCACCGCCTCCAAGCTCAAGTGGGTCAAGGACAACGAGCCGAAGCTCTACGCCCGGATCGACAAGATCATGCTGCCCGGCGACTTCATCGCGATGAAGCTGACCGGCGAGATCCGGACGACCCCGTCGGGCCTGTCCGAGGGGATTCTATGGGACTATGAGAAGGACGCCCTGGCCGAGTTCGTCCTGGCCAACTACGGCATTTCGCCGGACCTGATTCCCGAGAGGGTCCCGACGTTCTCCGTCCAGGGCGAGCTGACGGCCGCCGCGGCGGAGGAACTCGGCCTCAAGACCGCCACGAAAGTCAGCTACCGCGCGGGCGACCAGCCGAACAATGCCCTGTCCCTCAGCGTGCTGAGGCCGGGCGAGATCGCCGTGACGGCCGGCACTTCGGGCGTCGTCTACGGCGTCACCGACCGGAAGAACTACGACCCGAAGTCCCGCGTGAACGTCTTCGTCCACGTGAACCACTCCGAGAAGAAGCCCCGCTACGGCGTGCTGCTGTGCGTCAACGGCACGGGCATTCTCAATAGCTGGCTCCAGCAGAATTTCGTCGCCGAAGGGACAGGCTACCCGCAGATGAACGAGCTGGCCGCCCAGGCGCCGGTGGGCTGTGACGGTCTGACGATCCTGCCCTATGGCAACGGGGCCGAGCGGACACTCGAAAATCGCGACATCGGCGCCTCCGTCCGCGGCTGGAATTTCAACATCCACAAGAAGGCCCACTTCCTGCGGGCCGCCCAGGAGGGGATCGTCTTCGCCCTCAATCACGGCCTGCAGATCATGAAGGACATGGGAACCAAGCCCAGGACCGTCAAGGCGGGCCACGCCAACATGTTCCTGAGCCCGCTGTTTGCGGAGGCCTTCGCCACGGTCACCGGGGCGACGGTCGAGCTCTTCAACACCGACGGCTCGCAGGGCGCCGCCCGCGGCGCCGGCATCGGCTCCGGCCTGTACCGGGGCTCCGGCGACGCCTTCATCGGCCTGGAGCCCGTCCGCACCGTCGAGCCCAACAAGCAACTGAAGAAGGCCTACCAGGCGGCTTACGAAAACTGGGCCAGGGCGCTGGGCAAGCAACTGTAGCAGTCCCGTAGCATGGGCATCCTGCCCGGCGTCCGAAATCATGGGCGGGACGCCCATGCTACGGTGGGTCCTTGACCCAGGCGGTCACTGAGAGCCGCAGGTGTGTCCGGCCCGCGTTGTCGTGTCGAAGTGCAGAGCGACCATTGGCGCCATTCCGGCTGCGGATCTCTGGAAATTCCGGCGTCTTATGCGATGCCGCCTACCTGCCCTCGACAGCTCTGGCCCGGGCCATCTGGTCGAGAGCGACGGCGCCGATGATGATCGCGCCGATGACGACGAGCTGAATGTTGGTCGAGATGCCCAGCAGAGTCAGACCGTTGCGCAGGAAGCTGATCAGGAGCGTGCCGATGATCGTGCCAATGACGGTGCCCCGGCCGCCGGCGAGACTGGCGCCGCCGATGACGACCGCGGCGATGATGTCAAGCTCCAGGCTCAGGCCCGCGGTGGGCTGCGCGGAGACGGTCCGGCTCGTTGCGATCATCGCGGCCAAGCCGACGAACAGACCCGTCAGGGTGTAGATTACGAGCAGGTTGCGGTTGACGTTCACGCCGGCGTGGTAGGCCGCCTGGCGGTTCGAGCCGATGGCGTAGGTGTATCGGCCCAGCGGCATGTACCGCAGGATGAAGAAGCCGACCAGGGCGATCGCCAGGAAGATCAGCACGTTCACAGGAATGTTCGCGATGGTGCTCTGGCCGAGGAAGGTGTACGTGGGCACGTCGAACATCATGCCGTCGTTCATCACGTACGAGATGCCGCGAAAGGCGCTCATCGTGCCGAGCGTAACGATGAACGGCGGCAGATTGAGTCTCGTGATCAGGCTGCCGTTGAGCAGACCGCAGGCCAGGCCCGTGCTCAAGCCCGCCAGGGTGCCGAGCCACATCAGGTTCGCGGTCGGGACCACGGCGCCGTTTTTCGTCATGACCAAGCCCGCGACCATGCCGGACAGGGCCATCATCGAGCCGACGGACAGGTCGATGCCGCCGGAGATGATGACGGCCGTCATGCCCATCGCGATGATGCCGTTGACGCTCGAACGGCTCAGGACGTTGAAGAAATTCTCCGTCGTGAGAAACGTGTCCGGCTCCAGGGCCGACAGAGCGGCGATCAGCAGGATCAGCGTGGCAAAGGGCAACAGTTGTCGGATGAATCGATTCATAGTGCCTGGACCTCATCAAGCGAAAGGCGAGCCGGCCGTCCTATTTGTCTTATCCGTCCCATCTGTCCTATAGGACTCATAAGACCCATAGGACGAATAGGAGGCCTGCCGCTTACCTGACCGCTCATGTCTTTTCCTCCACCGCCGCCAGGTGCATCACTTCCTCTGGCGTCGTTTCCTTTGTTGCGAGATTCCCGACGAGCCTGCCCCGCCTCATGACGAGAATTCGGTCCGTGACGCCGAACAGCTCGGGCAATTCGGAGGAGATGAACAGGACCGCCTTGCCTTCCTCGGCGAGCCGATTGAGCAACAGATACACCTCCGCCTTGGCGCCGACGTCGATGCCGCGGGTGGGCTCGTCGAAGATCATGAACCTGGAGTTGGCCAGGAGCCAGCGGGCGATCAGCAGTTTCTGCTGGTTGCCGCCGGAAAGCGAGCCGGCCGGGGCTCGCGGCGACGCCCATCGAACCCCGATGCGGGAGGCGACGTCATCGGCGATCCGGTTCTCCCGGCTCGGTCTGATGAAGGGACGAAAGCCGATCTGCTTCAAATTGGGCAGGGTGATGTTCCAACTGCACGCAAGCTCCAGGCACAAGCCCGTCCGCTTGCGATCCTCGGTCAAGAGGGCAATCCCCTCGCCAATGGCGTCGGCGGGAGAGGCAATGTTCAACTCTCGGCCCTCCAGCTCAATCCGGCCCGTGGTCCTTCTGTCCACGCCGAAGACGGCTCTCGCCACTTCGGTCCGGCCGGCGCCGACGAGGCCCGCCATGCCGACGATCTCGCCGCGACGGACCTCGAAGCTCACGTTGTCGATGCCGGCCTCGGAAGACAGGCCACTCACTCGTACGAGACTCTTGCCAATCTGGACCGAGCGGCTCGGGAAGAAATCCGTCAGCTCCCGACCGACCATGTGATGGACGATCTTCGGAATGTCCAGCGCCGCCGCGCGCTCGCAGTGTACGAGCCGGCCGTCGCGAAGCACGCTCACCTCATCGGCCAGGTCGATGATCTCCTCGAGCCTGTGCGAGATGTAGATGATGGAAAGTCCCTGAGTCCGCAGCCGCCGGACGACCCCAAAGAGCCGCTTCGCCTCGCTCTCGGACAGAGAGGACGTGGGCTCGTCCATCACGAGGATCGAGGCTTTGCGCCGCAGGGCCTTGAGGATCTCGACGACCTGGCAGTCGCCCGTGGCGAGATCCTCGACTCTGGCCGAGGGGTGGATGTCGAAGCTGTACTGGCGGGCGAGTTCCCGTGCCTGCGCGGTCATTCGCCCGTGGCTGATCATGAAGGGCACAGCGCCTCTGGG
>Ga0209347_1003232_pt1 | contig 19525 bp, 23 predicted proteins | sample AutmiccommuBRH23_FD_187382 | JGI IMG/M metagenome (GOLD analysis project Ga0209347, IMG submission 187382) | Deep subsurface microbial communities from Mt. Terri, Switzerland - Autotrophic microbial communities BRH/23 (SPAdes) (version 2) | ecosystem: Environmental > Aquatic > Deep subsurface >...
GGACGCGGATCGTGCGCACGGTGATCAACGGCCGCGACACCTACCGCATGCAGCTGGTGGGTGATGGGCGCCCGACCCGGCGGCACCCGGTCGGCGAGGGGCGCTAGCAGGGAAGGGGGATGCCGGTGAACATGTCGCGGCCGCAGAAGCCCGGCGCCGGGGGTCCTGGGGGAACGCCCTCGATGAACAACGTCGTCGGTGCGTTGAGGTCGTACTTGTGGGCCCAGTAGTACTCGTGGCAGACGCCCATGTCCCAGGTCGGCATCCCTGTGAACAGGTAGTCGCCGGGGCACCAGGTGTCGGCGTGGGCGGTGCCGGTGCCCGGGGTCAGGCCGGCCACACCGGCAAGTGCCAGACCGCCCGATACCACGACGGCGGCGGCAAACCGCGAGATTCGGTTCATGATGGCTTCCCTTCGAGAGGCTGCGCAGTGTCCGCGCTGGCGATGTGACCAGCACAGACCCCGCAGGCAGCTACCGATCCCAACTTGTGTCGGGTACGTGGGATGTTTCCCCTCGGGAACGGTCCCGGCTGGGGTAATGGACTACCTCAGTTCGCGCGCGGCTGCCACGATTCGCATCGCGCCGTCCATTGCGGCGACCGCCCGGTGGCGACCAGACTCTAGGCGTGGCCTATCTCAAGCCGCCGTGGTTCGTGGCGAAGGTGTTCAACAGGTTCGCCATGGCCACCGGCGTCGGCAACAGCGAGACACTGACCGTGACCAAGCGCGGCAGCAGGCAACCGCAGCGCGTCCCGGTCGTGATCCCGGAGGTCGACGGCGTCAAGTACCTGGTGTCCACCCGCGGTGAGTCGCAGTGGGTGAAGAACGTGCGCGCCGATCCGCACGTGACGGTCGGTTCGGCGGACTACCTCGCCAGCGAGGTGCCGGTGGACCAGCGGGCGCCCATTCTCGCTGCGTACAAGCCCAAGGCCGGACGGGTGGTCGAAGGCTACTGGCGGCACCTGCCCGACGACGGTGATCACCCTGTGTTCGCGCTCACCCCGGCACCGTGACCACTACACCCTGTAGTTGACGCTTTCGGTCCTGCTGGGACACTGGTCGACATGAGCAGTACCGACCTGTCCGCGAAGTTGTTCGCCGACGCGTGTTCCGTGATCCCCGGTGGGGTGAACTCGCCGGTGCGGGCGTTCTCCTCCGTCGGCGGCACCCCGCGGTTCATCACCTCGGCCTCGGGCTGCCAACTCACCGACGCCGACGGCAATCGCTACGTCGACCTGGTGTGCTCGTGGGGGCCGATGATCCTGGGCCACGCGCATCCCGCGGTCGTCGAGGCCGTGCAGCGGGCGGCCGCCGACGGGCTGTCTTTCGGTGCCCCGACGCCGTCGGAGTCCGAGCTCGCCCGTGAGATCATCGGCCGGGTCGCGCCGGTCGAGTTGCTGCGGCTGGTCAACTCGGGCACCGAGGCCACCATGAGCGCCATCCGGCTGGCCCGCGGGTACACCGGCCGGGCGAAGATCGTCAAGTTCTCCGGCTGCTACCACGGGCACAGTGATGCCCTGCTGGCGGACGCCGGTTCAGGGGTGGCGACACTGGGGCTGCCGTCCTCTCCCGGCGTGACGGGCGCCGCCGCGGCGGACACGATCGTATTGCCGTACAACAACATTCCCGCCCTGGAGGACGTTTTCGCTCGCTTCGGCGACGAGATCGCCTGTGTCATCACCGAAGCCAGCCCGGGCAACATGGGTGTGGTGCCGCCGTTGCCCGGTTTCAACGCCGCGTTGCGCCGGATCACCGCCGCGCACGGCGCGCTGCTGATCGTCGACGAGGTGATGACGGGCTTCCGGGTCAGTCGATCCGGTTGGTACGGGCTGGATCCGGTGGACGCCGACCTGTTCACGTTCGGCAAGGTGATGAGCGGCGGGCTGCCCGCCGCGGCGTTCGGCGGTAAGGCCGAGGTCATGAACAGACTCGCTCCGCTGGGGCCGGTGTATCAGGCGGGCACGCTGTCGGGGAACCCGGTGGCGATGGCGGCGGGGTTGGCCACGCTGCGCGCCGCCGACGACGCCGCCTACGCCGCTCTCGACGGCAACGCCGACCGGCTGGTTGCACTGATCGGCGGCGCGTTGACCGATGCCGGTGTCGCACATCAGATTCCGCGGGCCGGGAACATGTTCAGTGTGTTCTTCGGCGACGAGCCGGTGACGGACTTCGCCGCCGCGCGGGCCACCGAGACGCGGCGCTTCCCGGCGTTCTTCCACGCCCTGCTCGACGCGGGGGTGTACCCGCCGCCCAGCGCGTACGAGGCCTGGTTCGTCTCGACGGCCCTCGACGACGACGCGTTCGAGCGCATCGCTGCCGCACTGCCCGGCGCGGCGCGGGCCGCGGCGCAGGCCTCGGAGCCGGCATGACCGCCGAGACAACCATCGTGCACGTGATGCGGCACGGCGAGGTGCACAACCCGGACAAGATCCTCTACGGCCGACTGCCGGACTACCACCTGTCCGAGCGGGGACAGGCGCAGGCCCAGGCGGTGGCTGACTGGCTGGCCCGGCGTGACATCAGCTACGTGGTCGCCTCGCCGCTGGAACGCGCCCAGGAGACCGCCGCGCCCATCGCCGCCAGGCACGGCCTGTCCGTCAGCACCGACGACGAGCTGATCGAGTCGACGAACGTTTTTCAGGGAGAACGGGTTTCGCCCGGCGACGGGGCGCTGCGCGACCCGCGCAACTGGTGGCACCTGCGCAACCCCCGCACCCCGTCGTGGGGTGAGCCGTACGGCGAGATCGCGGCCCGGATGACGCGGGCCCTGCACCGCGCCAGGGTCGACGCCACCGGCCGGGAAGGGGTGTGTGTCAGCCACCAGTTACCCGTCGAGACGCTGCGCCGCGCCATGACCGGCAGGCCGCTGCACCACTTTCCCACCAAGCGGATGTGCAACCTGGCCTCGGTCACATCGTTCTACTTCCACGACGACGTCTGCGTGGGCTGGGGGTATGCGGAGTTGGCCGGGCAGTGAGGCGCTCGGTGCATCGGGTCGGTCGGCTCGTCGCGTACATCACGTGCGCGGCGGTGCTCGGCCTCACCGGATGCGCCACCGGAAGTGACGCCGTCGCCCAGGGCGGCACCTTCGAGTTCGTCGCACCCGGCGGCAAGACCGACATCTTCTACGACCCGCCCGAGAGCCGCGGCACACCCGGCCCGCTGAAGGGCCCGGATCTGATGGACACCGACAGGACGATCTCCCTCGACGACTTCGCGGGCGACGTCGTGGTGATCAACGTGTGGGGGCAGTGGTGCGGCCCCTGCCGCACCGAGATCACCGAGCTGCAGCAGGTGTACGACGCAACCCGCGACCAGGGTGTGGCGTTCCTCGGAATCGACGTCCGGGACAACAACATCGACGCGCCGCGGGATTTCGTCGTCGACCGCGGCGTCACGTTCCCGTCGATCTACGACCCGTCGATGCGCACCATGATCGCGTTCGGCGGCCGCTACCCGACGACCGTCATCCCGTCGACGATCGTGCTGGACCGCGAGCACCGGGTGGCGGCGGTGTTCCTGCGGGAACTGCTCGCGGAGGACCTGCAACCGGTCGTCGAGCGGCTGGCATCGGAGAAATGAACCTCGACGAGCTGACCGCAGGCGGTCCGCTGCTGCTCGCCATGGCGGTCAGCACACTCGCAGGCGTCGTGTCGTTCGCCTCACCCTGCGTGGTTCCGCTGGTGCCCGGCTACCTGTCCTATCTGGCCGCGGTGGTCGGCGTCGACGCCGCCCCGGCGTCCACCCAAGCTGTGCCAGGAGCGCTGGCGGTGCGCGGTGCCCGGCTGCGCGTGGCGGGCGCCGCGGCGCTGTTCGTGGCCGGATTCACGGCGGTGTTCGTGCTCGGCACCGTCGCGGTGCTGGGCATGACGACGACGTTGATCACCAATCAGGTGCTGCTGCAACGCATCGGCGGGGTGGTCACGATCCTGATGGGCCTGGTGTTCATCGGCCTTGTCCCGGTGTTGCAGCGCGACACCCGGTTCACACCCCGGCAACTCTCCACGCTGGCAGGCGCCCCGCTGCTGGGTGCGGTGTTCGCGCTGGGCTGGACGCCGTGCCTGGGACCGACGCTGACCGGGGTGATCGCCGTTGCCTCGGCCACCGAGGGAAGCAACGTGGCCCGCGGCGTCGTACTGGTCGTCGCTTACTGCATCGGGCTGGGACTGCCGTTCGTGCTGCTGGCCTTCGGGTCGGCGCGGGCCGTCACCGGGCTGGGGTGGTTGCGTCGTCACACCCGCACCATCCAGATCTTCGGCGGGGTGCTGCTGATCCTGGTGGGCACCGCGCTGGTGACCGGCCTGTGGAACGAGTTCGTGTCCTGGGTGCGCGACGCCTTCGTCAGCGACGTGAGGCTGCCGATCTGATGCGGCTGCTCGCGCTGGTACGCAACACGTGGCGCACCCTCACCTCGATGGGGACCGCGCTGGTGCTGCTGTTCCTGCTGGCGCTCGCGGCGATCCCCGGCGCGCTGCTGCCCCAGCGCAGCCTCAACGAGTCGAAGGTCGCCGAGTACATCGCCGCGAATCCGCGGATCGGACCGTGGCTGGACCGCATACAGGCCTTCGACGTCTTCTCCAGCTTCTGGTTCACCGCGATCTACGTGCTGCTGTTCGTCTCGCTGGTGGGCTGCCTGACGCCGCGACTGTTCGAGCATTTCCGCAGCATGCGCGCCATGCCCGTGGCCGCGCCGCGCAACCTGGGCCGACTGCCCAAGCACCACAGCACCGAGGTCCGCGGCGACGTGACCGAGGTGGCGGCGGCCGTCGACGATCGGTTACGGGGCTGGCGCCGGGTCACGCGTCGCACCGACGAAGATGGCGAGACCGCTGAAATTTCAGCGGAGAAGGGTTATCTGCGCGAGTTCGGCAACATCGTGTTCCACTTCTCGCTGCTCGGCCTGCTGGTCGCGATCGCCGCGGGAAAGCTGTTCAGCTACGAGGGCAACGTCATCGTCGTCGCCGACGGCGGGCCCGGGTTCTGCTCGGCGTCGCCCGCGGCCTTCGACTCCTTCCGCGCGGGCAACACCGTCGACGGAACCTCGCTGTATCCGATGTGCGTGCGGGTCAACGACTTCGAGGCCACCTATCTGCCCAACGGGCAGGCGGTGTCGTTCCAGTCCGACATCGACTACCAGGCCGGCGACGACCTCGTCACCGGCACCTGGCGGCCGTACCTGCTCAAGGTGAACGAGCCGCTGCGCGTCGGCGGCGACCGGGTCTACCTGCAGGGTCACGGCTACGCCCCCACGTTCACCGTGACGTTCCCCGACGGGCAGACCCGCACCCAGACGCTGCAGTGGCGACCCGACGACCAGATCACGTTCCTGTCCTCGGGCGCAATGCGGTTCGACCCGCCCGGCGGTACGTACGTCGACGAGCGGGAGCGCCGCAAGAACCAGCTCGCGATCCAGGGGCTGTTCGCGCCGACCGGGCAACTCGACGGCACCCTGCTGTCGTCCAGTTTTCCCGCGCTCAACGACCCTGCCGTGGCCGTCGACATCTACAGGGGCGACACGGGCCTGGACACCGGGCGGCCGCAGTCGCTGTTCTCGCTGGACCCCCGCATGATCGACCAGGGTCGCCTGACGAAGGTGGCGCGGGTCAACCTGCGCGCCGGCGAGGACACCCGCCTCGAGGACGGCACCGTCGTCCGCTTCGACGGCGCCGAGCAGTTCGTGAACCTGCAGGTCTCGCACGACCCGGCCCAGATCTGGGTGCTGGTGTTCGCGATGACGATGATGGCGGGGCTGCTGGTGTCGCTGATCGTGCGCCGCCGCCGCATCTGGGTGCGGTTGTCGCAGGGCACCGTGTTCGGCGCTGAGGGTACGGTGAACGTCGAGCTGGGCGGCCTGGCCCGCACCGACAACTCGGGGTGGGGCGATGAGTTCGAGCGGCTGACGGCGCGGCTGCTCGCCGACGTCGAGTCGGGCACCGCCGCCGCCGCGCTGGAGGACGAAGAGAAGAAAGCGGATCGCGCATGAACACCACCGACATCGACCTGGGCCTGGCCCGCTACTCGGACTGGGCGTTCACGTCATCGGTGGTCGTGCTGGTCGTCGCGCTGCTTCTGCTGGCCGTCGAGCTGGCCTACAGCCGCGGCCGCAAGGTCGAATCCCGTGAGCTGATCGGTGCCGCGGCCACATCGGACAGGGCAGCCGGGGTTGCGGTGAACAGCGCAACCCCCGGCGTCGTCGTCGACGCCCCGCGGCGTCCGTTCGACGAGCGCCTCGGCACCGCCGGGATCGCGTTGGTCTACGTCGGTATCGGCCTGCTGGCGGCGTGCATCGTGTTGCGCGGCCTGTCCACCTCGCGGGTGCCGTGGGGCAACATGTACGAGTTCATCAACCTGACCAGCTTCTGCGGCCTGGTGGCTGCGGCGGTGGTGCTGCGGCGACCGCAGTACCGCTCGCTGTGGGTGTTCGTCCTCGTCCCGGTGCTGATCCTGCTGACCGTCTCCGGTCGCTGGCTGTACTCGCATGCCGCGCCGGTGATGCCCGCGCTGCAGTCCTACTGGCTGCCCATCCACGTCTCGGTGGTCAGCCTCGGGTCCGGCGTGTTCCTGGTCGGCGGCGTGGCCAGCATCCTGTTCCTGCTCAAACTGTCCCGCTTCGGCGGCGCCGACCGCTCCGACGCGCTCAGCCGTGTCTTGGCGAAGCTCCCGGACGCGCAGACACTGGACCGGATCGCCTACCGCACAACGATCTTCGCGTTCCCGGTGTTCGGGTTCGGGGTCATCTTCGGTGCGATCTGGGCTGAAGAGGCGTGGGGCCGCTATTGGGGCTGGGATCCCAAGGAGACGGTGTCGTTCATCGCCTGGGTCATCTACGCCGCGTACCTGCACGCGCGCTCGACCGCGGGCTGGCGGGACCGCAAGGCCGCCTGGATCAACGTCGCCGGGTTCGTCGCGATGGTGTTCAACCTGTTCTTCATCAACCTGGTGACCGTCGGGCTGCACTCGTACGCTGGCGTGGGCTGAACGGGTCGGGCGACCGCGCCCAGACGTCGCGTAGGAGAGGGGATCAACGGTTGTCTGACCTGCCGGGTGGGTTTCGGGGACAGCAACGTTTCGTCGATCCGGCCGCGGCCGTCCCCGCGGAGTGGACGGCCCCGACACCGCCGGAGGGGGTTCGGCCGGTCGTCGCGACCACTCGCGGGCCTGCGCTGCCCGCCCCGGTTCCGAGCGCGCCGCCTGCGGACGATCCGCCGCCCTACCTCGACCTGTCGACGGTGGCGCTGCTCGGCAAGGCCAGGCGGGCTCCGTCGGCGGGATGGCGCAGGTGGCTCTACTGGGGTTCGGCGCGGCTGATCAACGCCGGTGAGAGCCCGAAGGTGCTCCGTCACGACACCCTGGTCGCGAAGGTGCAACGGCCACTGCGCGGGTGCTATCGGATCGCGCTGCTCTCGCAGAAGGGCGGGGTCGGCAAGACGACCATCACCGCGACGCTGGGGGCGACGTTCGCGACGACGCGCGGCGACCGGGTGGTCGCGGTGGACGCCAACCCCGACCGCGGCACGCTGAGCCAGAAGGTGCCGCTGGAGACGCCGGCGACCGTGCGGCACCTGCTGCGCGACGCCGAAGGCATCGCGGCCTACAGCGACGTGCGCCACTACACGTCGCAGGGCCCCAGCCGTCTGGAGGTGCTCGCCTCGGAGAGCGACCCCGCGGTGTCCGAGGCCTTCAGTTCCGAGGAGTACACGCGCACCCTGGAGGTGCTGGAGCGGTTCTACAGCGTGGTGCTCACCGACTGCGGCACCGGCATGCTGCACTCGGCGATGTCGGCGATCATCGACAAGGCCGACGTGCTGGTGGTGATCAGCTCGGGCTCGGTGGACGGGGCGCGCAGCGCGTCGGCGACGCTGGACTGGCTGGACGCCCACGGGCACGAGGACATGGTCGGCAATTCGATCGCGGTCATCAACGGGGTGCGGCGCCGCTCCGGCAAGGGCGTCACGAAAGTCGACCTCACCAAGGTGGTCGACCACTTCTCGCGACGGTGCCGTGCGGTGTGCCAGGTGCCGTTCGACCCGCATCTGGAGGAGGGCGCGGAGATCAGCCTGGACCGCCTGCGGCCTGAAACCCGGGAGTCGCTCCTGGAGTTGGCTGCGGTAGTGGCGGAGGGCTTTCCGGGTGCGCGGCGCAGCGGCGACCCGGTCGCCGGCTGAGAGTCAGACGATCACGACGCGGTTCATGACCGCGGCTGGTCATCTCGCGGATTGATCCGCCGCAGGAATTCCGGATCGTCGTCGGGTCCGATCACCCGGGTGCGCGGTCGATTCGCGGCCATCCGGGTGACCCGCCAGCCGACGTAGACCAGGGCGGCCAAGACGAGAATCAGGAGCAAATATGCCACTCAAAACCTCCTTCCTGTCAATATACGCGCCGTCGGTAGGCTCGGTCTGTGCCTGACGGACCATCCCGATCCCGCCTGCTGCTCGACGTGCTCGCCTACGTGGCGGTCCGACTCGTGCTCGTCGTCGTCGTGGCGGCGGTGATCCTCGGGGTCGGACATCTGCTCGGGGTGCGGGACTTCCCGGTGGTGGTCGCTTTGCTGTTCGCCATCGTCATCGCGCTGCCGCTGGGCATCTGGCTGTTCGCCCCGCTGCGTCGACGGGCCACCGAGAGCATCGCGGCGATGGATGCGCGACGGCGTCGGGACCGCGAACAGCTGCAGGCCCGGTTGCGCGGCGACAGCGCACCCGAGGGTCCCGCCCGCCCCGGCGACGGCTCCACGGACGGCTGACTACCGCGCTGCGCGGATTTTCCTGCACACCAGGATCTCCGAGATCTTCCCGCTCGACTCCGCGCTCCCGATCGGCAAGGCAGGGGCCTGCCGCGTAGCAAACCGGCGCGTACCCGCCGTCGCGGACTGTGAGCCGCTTGAAGGCAACCGGCGTTGGGTAACCGCAGTCACATGACAGAACAACAAGTACTGTCTCGAACCAGAGGCATCACCAGCCACAGGAACATCAGCAGCCACCGTACGACGAGTAGCCACAAGTTGCTGTACACGCGGTGGATCGACGAGCTGTGGGCCGGCCATCGCAACGCCGAGGAAGTCGTGTCCCGCGACTTCGTCGGCCACTGGCCGACGCGCACGACGTCCACGGGCCGGACGGGCTGCAGGCCGTCATCGACAACACCAGGGGCACGCTGCGGGAACTGATGTACGTCGTCGAAGTCGGCCCCTTCATGGAGGGCGACATGTTGGCCGCCCGGTGGATCGCCACCGGCTCGGCCAAGGACGGCCCCGTCCGGTACACCGGCAACGACATCCTGCGCGTCGCGAACGGAAGAGTCGTCGAGTACTGGGCCGGTACGTCGCCGGCTTAGTCGGCGGCTGCGTCGCGCAGCAGGCGCCGCAGCGCATCCAGGGGATCCCCCTCGGTCGGATCGAGTTGACGCCCCTCTGGCGGCTCGGTGATCTCCGGCTCGCCGATCACCGCGGCCGGGGGTGGCGGTACGCCTGCGGGTGGCGGAGGCGGCGGAGGCGCGGCCGGCGGCGAGACGGTGCCCAGCGCCGCGATCTTGGCGGCGACGCGGGCGGCGGCGTCCTGTCGGACAGCGCGCCGCTCGGGGTCGGGGTCACGGTTTCCGCCAAAGCAGTCGGCGGGCGCGTCCGCGATCACCGCGAGGGCACTGTCGTAGCGTTCCCTCGCGGCATCGAGCCTCGCCTCCCACGCGTCGATGTCGCCCTGGCGTTCCCGGACCAGCTCGATATTGATCCGCACAGCACACGACTGCCCAGAGTCGTTGTCCGCCAAAGACTTCGAGAACTCCCCATCGGCCACCTCGAGCCGGTCTTCCAGCACCGCCAAACCGCCCGCCGCGAATGCCGTGTGCGCGGGCTCGACGACGTCGAAGATCCTCAGCACCGACACATCGCTGCGCAGCGCCCCGATCTCGCCTGCCGCGAAATGCTCCTGTGCCGATCCGCCCACGACGACGACGGAGATCAGCTTGGCCGCGGCCGCGAGCGCGACGGCCGCGACCGGTGCGGAGCCGAGGAGCAGCCGTCGCCGCAGCCGCAGCCTGGCCGGCACGGACCGGCGCGTCATGACGCCACCGCTGCAGTGGATCTGGTGCGGCGCAGGTCCCGCGCGGTCAGGTAGATCTCGACGAGCAGCAGCATCGACGCGAGCATCGTGAACACCCAGTAGAACTCGACACGCTCGGACGTGGACTGGGTGATCGCCGTGGCCTGCCCGGTCGGCGCCTGGGCCTGCCTCAGGGGTTCTCCGGCGGTGCGCTGCAGGTAGGGCACCCCGAGTTGCTCCGCGATGCCGCGCAGTGCCGCGTCGTCGGGCCCGTAGCCGTACACCGCACCCCCGTCCACGGCGTCGGTGTCGAACACCCCCTGGGGAGCCGACGACTGCCCGGCGCCGGAGCCGAAGTAGTACACCAGGTTCTCCGACCGCGGGTACTGCTGTCCGGCCGCGATCAGCTGGTAGCGCAGCACGTTGGCGGCGGCGCCCGCGTTGACCAGATCGCTGCCCGCGGCCGCATCGCGATAAGGGTTCACTGCGTCCACGACCGGTCCGAGACTCCACGTGTCCGCCGACAACGGCCAATCGATCGCGGGCCGCGAGGCGAACGCGATGACGGCGAACCGCGCACCGGGGTGGGATTCGATCAGGGCCCTGATGTCGTCGCGGATCCCCGACATCCGTGTACGGCCGCCGTAGTCGGCGATCCCGGAGTCCGCGGAGCGGTCGACGACGAAGTACACGTTCTCGCCTCCCTGCGCGGTCGCAGGGGTCTCGTCGTCGACGGCGGTGCCGGGGCCCGGTCGCGCCGCGGCGATCAGCACCAGCAGCATGGCCAATGTCATCCCGCACCAACGCAGGACGCCGCGCCCGCCCGTAGCCGAGCGGGTGGCCGGTCGCAGCGCCAGAGCGCGCAGCACGATCAACGTCGCGGCGATCGCGCCGAGAGCAAGGGCAGGCAGCACCGGGTCGAACGTCATCGCCGCACCGCCATCAGCGACACGCACAGCAGACCGGCCAGCGCGAGTGCGGCGACGAGCACGACGGCGGGGGAGTCGCCCCGGCTGCTCTGCTGCTCCGCGGCGGGGTCGGCGCGGATCGCGTCGAGGTCGGCGTCGAGGTCGGCGGCGTCGAAGCGGAAGAACTGTCCGCCGGTCGCCGCGGTCATCGTGGCGAGTGCCTGGGTCTCGCGTCCCGGCGTGGCGATCGCGTCGATCTGCACACCGGCGCGCTGCGCCATCTCGGTGACCTGTGCGTCGGTGAACAGCGACGGCCTACCGTCCTCGGGCGACCGCAGCGCGCCGGGTCCCAGGTAGATCAGCGAGCGGCGGGTGTCTCCCTCGGCCTGGAACCCGGGGAACCCGGTGAGGCAGAGCGCCAGAACGTCGGCGACGGTCGGCGCATAGTCGTCGTAGGCGATCGGCGTCGAGAACGATTCGGTCCTGGCCCGCAGCGCGACGGCCTCGGCCGGTGCCAGCGTGCCCGCCTCGGCCTCGCTCTGTGCCCGGGCGGCTTGGGCGTAGTCGCCGAACCGGCCTGCCGCGAACTGGTAGTCGCGGGTCAGTGGCACCACCCTGCGGTTGGGCGACGTCAGCCCGATGCGCTCGGCGCCGTAGGTGGTGGCCTGACGGGCGAAGTAGGTCAGGAACTCGCCGGTGGCCTCGTCGGTGACCGGCTGGCCGACGCACAGCATGATGTCGACTCGCGCAGTGGAATCATCGGTAGCCCAGAGTGTTCCGATGGGGCGTGCGCTGGCGAGCACCGTGGCCCCGAACAGCACGGTGAGCAGCGCGAGCGCCACCGCGGTGGCCCGCGTCTGCCTGCGGACCACTGCCCGGTACTCGGGAAGCCGGGTCAGACGGGTGGTGTTGGCCAGCGGCTGGCGTCCCCGGGTCCGCTCGGTCGGGAGCACCGCCGCCAGCACCAGCACCAGTGCCAGGGCGCCCGACCCGACGACTGCGACTGCCCACCACGTCACTCCCACGAGCGGATCAGCTCTTCCGTCTCGTCGCCCAGCCGTGCCACGTCGGCGGTCGAGGACCTGTCGAACTGCGCGTCGCCCAGCGCCGACAACACCGGCGCGGCGTCGGCGAGATCGCTTGCGGCGACTGCCCGCAGCTGCATGTACTGGGCACGCCGACCGGTGGCCTGGTGCAGGAAGGTGCGCAGGGTCCGGCTCAGCGCCGCACTCGCCTGCTCCCCGGAGAGCTCACCGCTGCGGTGCCGCCGGGTGATCGTCGCGGCCGTCCCCGCGAACCGGCGCCGCAGCACCCGGGAGTGCAACGACCTCACGACGGGCATGCGTCGCAACCGCTCGGCAGGCATCGTCGCCACGAAAACCGTCGCGTACCAGGCGATCACAAGTGTCAACAGTGCCAGTCCGAGCCACAGCCACCGCGAGTCGTAACCGGGCGGCCCGCTGACGAACTCCAGCAGGTCATCCGGCACGCGACCACACCCCGGTCATCTCGGCGACCGCCGCTCGGATTGCCTCGCTGCGTGGGATCGTCACATGCGGGATCCCGTGTGTGGTCATCATTTCCTCGAGATTGCGGATGCGCCGCTGCTCGGCCAGTCGGTAGGCGGCCACGACTCGCGGTTCGTGCGAGGCGGACCCGAGCACCCGTCTTCCGGTGGCGACGTCGTACGCCCCGTCTTCGGCAGCGGCCACCGCAGGCATGTCGGGGATCATCGCCCACATCACGTCGTGTCTCGCGGTCAGCCGCGCGAGCACCTCGGCAAGTCGAGGATCGGCGTCGGGTTCGTCGGAGACCACCACGATCAGCATCGGATGACGATAATGTGTTGCCACATAGGTCAATTGGCAGACGATGTCGCTCGAACCCCGGGCGGTGTGGCCAGCCGAGTGACCGTGGTAGCGGGTGAGCAGGCTCTCGATGTGATTCTCGCCGCGGCGCTGGCGGACGTTGACGCTGCCGCGCGCATCGCCGTACACCATCCCGACTTCGTCGGTGCGCCCGAGCGTGATCAGGCCGACGGCGCCCAGCACGTTGACCGCGACGTCGCTCTTGAGCTCGCCGCCGGGAGCCAGGGCGCACATGTTGCGGCCGGCGTCGGCGACGAGCAGGACCTTGTGGTGCTTCTCGGAGACGAATTGTTTGATCAGCACGCCGCCGGAGCGGGCCGAGGCCTTCCAGTCGATGTCGCGGACGTCGTCGCCCGGCACATAGGGCCGCAGTTCGTCGAGTTCCAGGCTGCGGGTGTGCAACAACGCGTAGCGGCCGCCCTCGAGCATGCCCCGGGTGTCCGTGCCGAAGTAGGCCTTGGCCCTGTTGAGGTGCTTACCCACTGCCCGCCCCGCTCAGGGCACCCGTACCGACTGCAGCGCGGCGTCGATCACCACGTCGGGTGTGACGCCCGCGCTGGCCGCCTCGAACCCCAGGATCAGCCGGTGCTGCAGCACGCGGTGTGCGAGGTCGGCGATGTCGCCGGGGACGACGTGGTTGCGGCCGGACAGCAGGGCCAGCGCGCGTGCCGATGTGCACAACGCGATGGTGGCGCGCGGGCTGGCACCGTATTCGATCAGCCTGGCCAGGTTGCTGGGCAGGTAGTTGGCCGCATCGCGGGTGACGCCGACGAGGCGGCTGGCGTACAGCATCAGGTCGCGGCTCATGTGCACCTCGCGGGCGACCCGCTGGAGGTGGCGGATGTCCTCGAGAGTGGCCACCGGCCTGGTGCGGTGGTCGCGGTCGTAGATCCCGGCGTCGCGGCGGCTGAGGACCTCGACCTCCTCCTCGGGGGAGGGGTAGCGCACGATCTCCTTGAGCAGGAACCGGTCGGTCTGGGCCTCCGACAGCGTGTAGGTGCCTTCCTGGTCGACGGGGTTCTGGGTGGCGATCACCAGGAACGGCTCCGGGATCGGGTACACCGTGCCCGCGATGGTGGTCTGGCGTTCCTCCATCGCCTCGAGCATCGCGCTCTGTGTCTTGGCGCTGGAGCGGTTGATCTCGTCGAGCAGGACGACGTTGGCGTGCACGGGGCCGAGTTGGGTGACGAACGAGGTGGTCGCCGCGTCGTAGATCTGGGTGCCGATGATGTCGCTGGGCAGCAGGTCCGGCGTGCACTGGATGCGCCGGAACTCGCCGTGGATGGATTCGGCGATGACGCGCGCGGCGGTGGTCTTGGCCAGCCCGGGAACGCTCTCCACCAGGATGTGCCCACCGGTCAGCAGCCCGATCAGCAGGGACTCCCGCAGGTGTTCCTGGCCGACCACCTTGGCCGAGAACGCCTGGGAGAGCGCGGCGACGATGCGCTGCGCCGCACGGGCGTCGTCGTCGAAATCTCGAGGTCCCGGGGCAGCAGTCATCCAGCGCGGTGTACCCGCGGACCGAGCGCGCAAACCGACGCTCAGCGAGCGCTGAACGGGTGGCGACCTGCCCCGCCCGCTGGATTGGCGAATCGTGGACGGGACGTGCGACCTGCTACTACGATCTTCAGTGCAACCGAATGCGGTTTCGTGCGGCTCGTTGTGGAGCACTAGTGGCCCCATTTGGGAGGTTCTCACATGGCTCATCCGTCGATCGATCCGACGTTCTACCGGACCGCTGCGGAGGCGGCGGCCGCTCCCGGCGAGCAGCTCGCGTACGTAGTGGCCTTTGACCGCGCCGCACAGAAGCACGACGCGATGACCGTCATCGATGTGAATCCGGCGTCTGACAGCTATGGACGGGTGGTCGGCTGGACCGACGTCCCCGGCCGCGGCGACGAGCTTCATCACTTCGGCTGGAACGCCTGCAGCAGCGCCCTGAAGCACGAGGGCCACGACATGCACGGCCTCGAGCGCCGCTACCTTCTGGTTCCGGGACTGCGGTCGTCCAATATCCACGTGTTCGACACCCAACCGGACCCACGCAACCCGACGCTGATCAAGACGATCGACGCCAAGACCTTGTCCCTAAAGGCCGGCTATTCGCGTCCGCACACCCTGCACTGCGGACCCGAAGGGGTATTCCTAACCTGCCTCGGGGGCCCTGAAGGCAACGACGACGGACCGGGCGGGATCGCACTGCTCGACCACGCGACATTCGACGTCTTGCATGCCTGGGAGACCGACCGCGGGCCGCAGCACTTCCACTACGACGCCTGGTGGCACCTCAATCAGAACGTGCTGATCTCCAGCGAGTGGGGCAGCCCCTCGATGATCGAGAACGGCATCGTGCCGGAATTGTTGCTGGGCCAGAAGTACGGCCACGCCATCCACTTCTGGAACCTTGCCAAGGGCGAGCACATGCAGCGGGTCGACCTGGGCGCCCAGCACCAGATGGCTTTGGAGGTGCGCCCGTCCCACGACCCCGAGGCGACCTGGGGCTTCGTCGGGGTGGTCATATCGACCGACGACCTGTCCGGCTCGGTTTGGCGCTGGTTCCGCGACGGGCACGAGTGGAAGGCCGAGAAGGTAATCACCGTCCCCGCCGAGCCCGCCGTCCCGGACCTCCTGCCTCCCGCGCTCAAGCCGTTCGCCGCGGTGCCACCGCTCATCAGCGACATCGACCTGTCGGTCGATGACCGGTTCCTGTACGTATCGTGCTGGGGCACCGGCGAGTTGAAGCAGTTCGACGTGTCGGACCCCGCGGCACCCAAGCAGGTGGGATCTGTGCGGCTCGGCGGCATCGTCGACCGCGCACCGCATCCCGCGATGCCCGATATGCCGCTGGCGGGCGGACCGCAGATGGTCGAAGTCAGCCGCGACGGGAAGCGGGTGTACTTCACCAACTCGCTGTACGGGGCGTGGGACGACCAGTTCTACCCCGACGGTGTGGGCGCGTGGATGGTCAAACTCGATGCGGATTCCGACGGCGGGCTCACTATCGACGAGAACTTCTTCCCGCACGGCGAGGAGTTCCGCGGCTTGCGGGTGCACCAGATCCGGCTGCAGGGTGGCGACGCTTCGTCGGACTCCTACTGCTACAGCTGATTCTCACCGCACCGCCGACTCCCTCGTCCCAGGTCAGCTGAACATCAACGCGGCGGCCACCGCGATCGCCCACACCAGCATCGTCAGCCCCGTGTCGCGCAGCACCGGGATCAGGTCCTTGCCGCCCAGCCCGCCGCGGACCGGCTTGGCGGCCCGGACCGCCAGCGGCAGCGCCACCAGACCGACCGCAGCCCACGGCGTCGCGAGCATCAGAACCAGCGACAGCGTGAACGCCACCGCCAGCAGCGCCTGGAACAGCAGCCGGGTCCTGGCGTCGCCCAGCCGAACGGCCAGGGTGATCTTGCCGGACTGGGCGTCGGTGGGGATGTCGCGCAGGTTGTTGGCCACCAGCACCGCCGACGACAGGCACCCGGTCGCGACGGCGAGTGCAGCGCCCACCCAGTCGACGCGCAGCGCCTGCGTGTACTGGGTGCCCAGCACCGCGACCAGACCGAAGAACACGAACACGGCAACCTCGCCGAGGCCCTGGTACCCGTACGGCTTGGAGCCGCCGGTATACAGCCACGCCCCGGCGATACAGGCCGCACCGACCGCGACCAGCCACGGTGCGCTGAACCACGCCAGCACCAGGCCGGCCACCGCCGCGACGGCAAGGCTCGCCACCGCGGCCGTCAGCACCGACCGCGGTGCCGCCAGCTTCGAGCCGACCAGCCGCAGCGGCCCGGCCCGCACGTCGTCGGTGCCGCGGATGCCGTCGGAGTAGTCGTTGGCGTAGTTCACCCCGATGATCATCGCCACCGCGACGAGCAGCGCGAGCAGCGCCTTCCACCACGACGCGGCGTCCAGCCAGGCCGCGGCGCCGGTCCCCGCGAGCACCGGCGCGACGGCATTCGGCAGCGTCCGGGGACGCGCACCCTCGACCCACTGGGCGAAACTGGCCATGGGCGTCAGTCTTGCAGGTGGCGGATTTCCTCCTCGCGACCGGCGACGCCCACCGTGGCAGACTGAGCCCATGGACGACCGACTCAGCAAGGCCGAGATCCGCAAGGACACCGTCCAGGAGATCGTCGGGGCCGGCGCATCGACCGTCGGCGAGGTGACCTCGATCATCACCACCGCGGTCAGGGACGTCGCCAACGCCATCGGCGGGCTCGCCACCGATCTGTTCGAGATTCGCGACGGGGCACGACGCGCGTCGCAGCACCTCGACGACGGGCCCGACGACCAGTAGCGGACCCGCCGGTCACGGCTGGCGTCGCTGACCACGGGCAGCCCGACCCCACGTCACCGCAACGTCATGTCCGGGGTGGCGGCGCGATGATTAACAATGGTGCGATGTTGGGAGTCATCGGCGGCAGCGGCTTTTACTCGTTCTTCGGTCCCGACGCCCGCGCGATAAACCTGGACACGCCCTACGGGCCGCCGAGCGCGGCGATCACCGTCGGCACTGTCGGCAATCACGAGGTGGCGTTCCTGCCGAGGCACGGCGCCAACCACGAGTTCTCGCCCCACACGGTGCCGTACCTCGCCAACATGTGGGCATTGCGCGCGCTCGGGGTGCGCCGCGTCTTCGGCCCGTGCGCCGTCGGCAGCCTCGACCCGCAACTGGGTCCCGGCGCCATGGTGGTGCCCGATCAGATCGTGGACCGCACCTCCGGCCGTCGCGACACGTACTTCGATTCCGGTGGTATCCACGTGGACTTCGCCGATCCGTACTGCCCGTCGCTGCGTGCCGCGGTGACCAGTCTTCCCCGCGTCGTCGACGGCGGCACCATGGTGGTCATCCAGGGGCCGCGGTTCTCGACGCGCGCGGAAAGCCGCTGGTTCGCCGGCCAAGGGTTCCGGCTGGTCAACATGACGGGCTACCCCGAGACCGTGCTGGCCAGGGAACTCGAGATGTGTTACGCGGCAATCGCATTGGTGACCGACCTGGACGCGGGCATCGAGACCGGCCAAGGGGTGCGGGCGGTGGACGTGTTCGCCGAGTTCCAGCGCAACCTGGTGCCCTTCAAGCAGCTCGTGCACGAGGCGATAGATCAGGTGGACGCCGAGCGCACGTGTACCCACTGCCTGCCGCACGAGGGCGTCACCCTGCCGATCGAACTGCCATGAGGGTGTTGCTGACCGGCGCGGCGGGGTTCATCGGCACCCGGATCTTCGCGCGGTTGGCCGACGCAGGCCACGACGTCGTCGCCGTCGACACGATGCTGCCCGCCGCGCACGGTGAGGACGCCGAGCTGCCCGCCGACGTGCAGCGGGTCGACATCCGCGACGCCGCGGCGCTCACCGACGTGCTCGGCGGGGTCGACGTGGTCTGCCACCAGGCCGCCATGGTGGGCGCGGGCGTGAATGCCGCCGACAGCCCGGCCTATGCGTCGCACAATGATCTGGGCACCGCGGTGCTGCTGGCGGAGATGTTCGCCGCGGGATGCGAGCGGCTGGTGCTGGCGTCCTCGATGGTCGTCTACGGGCAGGGTCGGTACCGGTGCCGGGAGCACGGTGTGGTCGACCCGTCGCCGCGGCAACGCGCGGACCTCGACGCCGGGGTGTTCGACCACTGGTGCCCGGTCGGCGGTGAGCAGCTCCGGTGGGAGCTGGTCGGCGAGGACGCGCCGCTGAAACCCCGCAGCCTGTACGCGGCCAGCAAGGTCGCCCAGGAGCACTACGCGCTGGCGTGGAGCGACGCCGCCGCAGGCACTGTCACCGCGCTGCGCTACCACAACGTCTACGGCCCCGGAATGCCGCGCGACACCCCCTACTCGGGGGTCGCCGCGATCTTCCGGTCTGCACTCGAATCAGGGGATGCACCGAGGGTTTACGAGGACGGCGGGCAGATGCGCGACTTCGTCCACGTCGACGACGTCGCCGCGGCCAACGTGGCGGCGATCGAAGCGGAACCCGGCGGGCTCGACGCGTTCAGTGCCTTCAACGTGTGTTCGGGCAAACCGGTGTCGATCCTCGACGTCGCCTCGGCGCTGTGCGACGCGCGCGGAGACATCGCGCCCGTGGTCACCGGCCAGTACCGCAGCGGCGACGTCCGCCACATCGTCGCGGACCCGGCGAAAGCCGCGCAGGTGCTGGGTTTCCGGGCGGTCGTCGACCCGGCCGACGGACTGCGCGAGTTCGCCACCGCACCGTTGCGGCACTAGGGAGCGGGCGGCGACAGTGGCGAAACCCGCGCGTCGGCCGCGACCGGGGGTGACACTGAAAACATGACCACGGCGAGCCCGCGCAGGGCCCTTGATCTCGTCTTCTCGCCGACCCCTCCACCGGCGCGGGCGGGCGGTATCGGCCTTGCGGTGCTGCGGATCGTGGCGGGGTTGTTGTGGTTGGCCCACGTGTGGTGGAAGGTGCCTCCTGATTTCGGCGAGAGCCGCCGCACCGGGCTCTGGTTCTGGACGCACCTGGCGGTCGACCATCCGGTGTTCCCCCCGTACAGCTGGCTGGTCGAGCACCTCGTGCTGCCGAACTTCACGCCGTTCGGGTGGCTGGTCCTGGTGGTGGAGACGCTGCTACCGGTGTTGCTGCTGACCGGAACCGCTGTTCGGCTGGCTGCGTTGATCGGCATCGGCCAGTCGTTGGCGATCGGGTTGTCGGTGGCGCAGGCGCCCAACGAATGGCCCTGGGCGTACGCGATGATGC
>Ga0209347_1003235_pt1 | contig 19518 bp, 18 predicted proteins | sample AutmiccommuBRH23_FD_187382 | JGI IMG/M metagenome (GOLD analysis project Ga0209347, IMG submission 187382) | Deep subsurface microbial communities from Mt. Terri, Switzerland - Autotrophic microbial communities BRH/23 (SPAdes) (version 2) | ecosystem: Environmental > Aquatic > Deep subsurface >...
CCCGCCCCTACGATGTATGCGTGCGGTTGAAAACCTATTGGCGGAATAGACCCGGCCCCGGGGTCCCCTCCATCAAACCCCATCAAATCCAATCAATCCCGCCCTATTTCAATCAATCCCGGATCGGCTCATTAAAATTGGCGGCCAGGTCGTTGTCTACCACGTAGATGCAGACCTCTTTGGCCCCTTCCTGGTTGTAGCCGCACCGCTGCTGAAGATTTTTTATCAGGCTCGACACTTCCTCCTGGATCCGCTTGTCGTAGGTCCGGAATTCCTCCGCGCCGAAATCCTTGATCGCCCGCCGGAAATTCTCGTTCTTCATGAACGGGTCAAGGACATTCTCCTTGAGGTTGTAAACATAGCGTTCGTTAAGATCCCGGTGAAGGACCGTCTGGGTGATATTCTTCCCTTCTTGGATAATTTCCGTGGGGAGTGTTTCCGTGGTGTACCGTTTCTGGGTCTCCGCCCGGAATGCCCGACGGGCCGACGGACTTTCCCACGCGCCGAGGAGCCGCTGTTCGATGTTCTGGAACCATTCCTCCGTGATCTCAAGCCGCTCGCCGGTGAAACTGCACCGTTCGGTGGTTCCCACCTCGAAATTGACCGCGAAGATATAATTCTGCACGTCCCGGGAGATCTGCTCGTCATTGTAGGAGTAGAGTGAGTCCTTCACTTCCTGGACGATGGTGTAGTTGTAGAGGTTCATCAGGGCGTCGAGAAATCCGTCGGGAATCAGCTCCATCAACTCGGGATGGACCGTCCGGAAGAAATTGTACAGGGTCGACATGTTGATCAGTTTTCCGCTCTTGGCGTACCGGGAATAAAAATCATTGAAAATCTTGATCGATTCCCGTCCGGAGATCCCTTTTTCCCCCTCGAATTCCGCCTCGGCGATGATCTTGCGCCGCCGCTCGGAGGTAAACCGTTTTCGGTCCTCTTCCGAGAGCCACTTGGGGATGTGCCCGCAATAGATCTCCATTTTGAGAAGATGGAGCTTCCGGTCGCAGTACCGGCGGTATTTCCCCGGGTAATCGATCCACTCCAGCAGGGCGGGGGACTCCGCGTTGAGCCGGGACGAGATGATCACCCGGGCGAAGTTGTGGAGGACCCGGGGAAGAAACCGCTGGTCGATCTGGTTGCCGAAGGTGTTGCGGTAGATGGCCACTTCCGTGTTCAGGTCCATCACGTACGGGATCTTGATGTACTCGATCCGGTCCTCGAACGACTGGAAGTCCTTGAAACTTTCCTGGTCTTCCGGGTTCATGACCGCAAGGAACAGGGAATGGACCCGTTCCTCGATGTCCTCGACCTTGTGGAGCCCTTCGCTGATGACATTGTGGAGATCCATAAACCGGGTCTTGTTGTGCCCCTTGATGTCCATCAGGGCATAGACCCCATTGTTCGTCTTGGCATACTGGGAAAAGAGGTACTTGACCCGGTTGCTGTCGCCGATCACCGTGTTGAGCCGCTTCTGGAGTTCGTGGTTATGGAACCGGTTATCCTCCATCGGCCGGTCGCCGGGCATGAAGACGCTGACCCCCTCCCCCAGCCGCCGGTTAAACACGTACGGCCGCGCCCCGATCATGTTGAAAACCGTGGTGCTCTCCTTTACCCGCTCCAGCAGCGTCTGGTAAAGGGAAGAACAGATGGTGCACGGCTCGGCCCGCCAGATCCAGTCGTACTCCTTGTCATTGACCAGCCGGTCGAGTATTTTCTGGCCCCTGAACATTTGCCCGAAAAATTCGGGCCGGTGCGGCTTGGGTATCAGAAGGATCGGGTGATCGAAACTGGGACAGGGGATTTCCAGGGGCTTTTCCGGGGCGACCTCGCAGCCGGGCGCCGTCTCTTCATAGCCGAGCATCTGGGGCGTGATGTTCCAGATCGTTCGCAGGGTCAACCCTTCCGGCGTCCCGGTATATTCCTCGAATTTCATGAGAAGCGTATTCAGGAACGTGCTCTTTCCGCTTCCCGGAGGGCCCTTGAAGGTATAGATCGTATTCTGCTGGGCGCTTCGCTTCAGGGTATCGACCAGGTTCACCAGACGATTGGAGAACAGGCGGTCGGCGAAAAACGGGTAATCGACACCCTTGACGAACAGCCGGGAGCAGTCGTAATGGACATAGTGGATCGATTCCGCGTCATCCAGGTACTCATCGATTCCGTCCCCGACATATGACCGGACCATATCGTGGAAAAGCTGGAAGACGTTGCGGAGCACCCGCCGCGGATCTTCCGCCAGGAGCTCCAGAAATTCATCGTAATTCATGGTCCGCCGGATCCGGTGACCGTTGATCGTATCCAGGAACCGCCGGGCATTTTCCAGGTTATCCATGTTCAGGCGTCTATGGTTTCCATGCTCAGCTTTCGCGAGCTCATGATATATCTGACTTTTTCCCATAGGATTTCCGGTTCCCCGTTTTCTTCGTCAGGTTTGATAATTTGCTTGACCTGGTGGGTCTCCAATGTCACCGGTTTTCCCCACAGGTATTCGAGCCCCAGCATGGTATTGGCGATAAAATCCTTCACCAGGGGGCGCCCCTCGAACTCGTGAATGAGGTGGAGATGGCCGTAGTTATCCTCCCGGAAACGGATGCTGGGCGGATGGTAAAGGTTGCCGGAGAGCATTTTCCGGTAATCCTCGGCTTTGCGGCTCTTGATGTAATATTCCCAGCTTCTCCGGGCCCGGTTGATCCGGCGTCCCACCACAAACAGGCGGTGCTTGTCGACAAAATCCTGATTGATAAAGTTATGAATAAACAGCCCGTCGGAAAGGTGCTTGCGTACCGTAAAGAGATAATCCTGTCCCGACCCGTTGTCCTTCCCGTATTCCTCCCGCTGTTTCCGGTCGAGCAGTTTTTCGAAATTATAGGTGTAGCGCCCCTTTTCGGCCATCTCCTCGATATCCTGATAGACCCGCATCCCCAGGGCATACGGATTGAGCCCCACCCGGGAAAGGGAAGCCACCTGGCTGTTGATGCGTGAAAAATCGACTTCGTGCCCGTTGATCCGATCATCGTCGAGAAACAACCGTTCGTGCCAGAATGTCGCCCACCCCTCGTTCATGATCTTGGTCCGGATCTGGGGCTGGAAGAACAGGGCGGTTTTTCGAACGACCTCGATGATCGCCTTCATCCACTTGTTTTCATTCCGGTTCAGGATTGCGGATCGCTCCATGATGAATTCCATCAGGTCGAGCTTCCGCCCTTCCCTTGCCTCGCCGGACCAGGTCTTGAACTTTTCGTCGAACTCCGGGTATTTCTTGCTCACCCGGATGAAAAACAGCCGGGTCCCCATCTCCTCGCCATGTTCGCCCACCGACTGGTTGAACAGGTCGACCTCCCGGAGAAACGCCAGCTGATTGAGCCGCTGGTCCGTCTGGAGGAACCGGTCGAAATAAAAATCGACCTGTTTTTCCAGTGCCGATTTCTCGGGTTGATCGATCCGGTAGAGCGCATCATAGTATCCCACCAGGTTGTCGATTCCGCGCGCAAATTCGATCACGTAATCGACCCAGTGGCCCCGGACCGAACGGAGACGGGCGATCAAGCGCTTGTCGGCAAGGGCCTCGCCGTTGAAGTCGTAATCCCAGGTGTGCTGAAAAAAAAGATTATTCTGGAAAAAATCGATATGCCCGATCACGTGGTAGAAGATCATCACGTTGAGCCAGTCCGGATTGTTGTCATTGTAAAAGGAGATGACCGGCCGGGTGTTGATGACGGTTTCATAGGGATTACTCGGATAAAGCTCATAACGGCCCTTTTCCCGCAGGACCTCCACATCGTGGACCCAGTAATCGTAGAGATTGGGGATCATGTACTTGGGGGAGAGTTCGAGCAGGTCGCGATTGGTGACGATGTACTCCAGGGTTTCATCCCCGAACCGGAGCCCCGCGCTCCGCGCCCGCTCCTTGCACCCTTCCATTATCGATTTGGTGTGCTGATCAATAAGTTCCATATATGTAAAATGCCGATCATAGAATTTGCTATCTGAAATCTGGTTACGCGAATGCCCGCTTCTTCTCCCCCTTTTCCGAGGTCAAAAGCCGGATACCGTCGATAAGCCGCTTTTCATCGGCGTTCTCGGCGATTTTGTCCATCCGGAGCCGATCCCGCTGTTCTTCCAGGAGCCGGGAATCGCGCAGATACGTCTCCAATCGGCTGATCCGTTCATAGCCGTTGTCGGCAATGGTGATCCCTACCCGGTTGGCGTAGGACATGGTCTTGCGAATTTCCGGCAGGGTTTCAGTGCCGTTGGCATCCCAGTCATCCCCGTCGGTCCCGTGGAATACGTAGATGTTGTAATCCTTGTGAAGGTTGTCCTTTTCGATGATCTGGTTGACCAGCCGGAATGCCGAGGCGACCCGCGTCCCGCCGGCGACCTTCAATTTATAATACGTGTAAAAATCCTCGACTTCCTTCGCCTCGGTGTCGTGGAGGATAAACCGGGTTTCCACCTGCCGGGCGTACTGGTACAGGAGCCAGCTGTAGATAAGCACGTGCTGGGCGACCACGATCTCCGTCGGCTTTCCCCACATCGATCCCGAGTAATCCCGCACAAAAAAGACCATTGCCTGCGATTCATAATCGGCTTCCCGGGAGAGAATCCGGTAAACCTTGTCCCGGGGGGAAACCAGGAACCGTTCCGTATCGATATTATTTACGTCAGGGACAAAACCGAGGCTGATGTTCGTCTCCAGGATTTTCCGAAGGGTTGCCTTCTTGTCGAGGAGCTGTCCGCTCCCCCGATGCCTGTCGGTCAAATCGTAAGTATAATTGCTGAGAGACTTCTTCTTCCCCTTGTCCTGAAGGTGGGGAAGCTCGAATTTCTCGGTCAGGATCCGCCCGATTTCATATGCGTCGGATTCCAGGTCGTGGGACCCGGCTTCGCCTTCACCGGCACCCCCGGCCCCCTCGCCACCCGCATCCTCGATGGGACGTTCGCCGATGACCTCGCCTTCCTCACCGGTGCCCGACCCGCCGCTGGCGCCCTGGGCTTCCGGGATCTGGACGGTGTCATGGTAAAACTTCTCCTCAACCGCCGTGGGGACCACGGTCACCTTCTCCTTGGCTTTACCCCGGCCCGGCCGGACCAGCCGCCCCACCTTGATCTTCCGGGGGAACCCGTCTTTTTCCCGGAGCCGGTCCCTCTCGAAAAGCTCTTCCAGGGATCTCAGATTATTGACCGAACCGCCTTCCGGTACTCCCATGGCCTGCACATGGAGGAGATCCGCCAAGGCATAAATGTCCCGGAACGCCTCGGAGACCAGGCTGCCTTCCGGGTCGGGCTCCCGATCCGCAAGGAGGTGTTCATTTTCTTTCCGGGGAAATTTTGGGGTTTCCACGATTTCCGCGATTTTTATTTTTTCCGGTTTCTTTCTGTTTTTCTCGTTCCCCATTCTGAATCACCTGATGATGAATTTATTTCCCGATTTTTCGGGAATGTTCCGCTGGTCCGGTTCGGAATTTTGCCTATTATTTGATTCTGGCTTTTATCTTCTGGATTCTGGATTCTGGATTCTGCTTTCCCTACCTCTCGTCATCCTGGGTGCAGAAATACTCAATCGTCTTCTGGGCGCAGGTCTGGCAATAACGGAGCTTGGTCAGCATGGTATTGATGATCCGGTTGTACAGCTTCTGGTTTTCCTCGTTGCTCCGGTTGGCCAGGGCGCCGACCAGGCTTCCCGCGCCGGCAATATCGGACTTGAGCCGTACATCCGTGACCGCCTTTACCAGTTCCAGGTTGTCCATGAAGTCATAATTGGGATTCACGGAAATTTTCTGGCCGTAAATCTTCCGGATCGATGTCCGGAACATCTCCCGCTGTTCGGAGGTTTCCAGGCCGAGCCGCTTTTCCACGCTGTTGATGAACCGCTCGTCGATCTTGATCGCGCGCAGTTCACCGGTCTGGGGATCCTTGTATTTCCACATCCGCTCCTGGCCGAGATTTTCCGCGTCAATGCCGATGATCATGTTCACGTAATTGAGAACATCCTTCCGGATCGCCAGGGGTTCATCCATGTAGGCGTTGAACATTTCGGTCATGATCCGCTCCCGGAACAGCCCCTTGGCCGTTTTGAGATCCTCCAGGTACTTGATCCGGTCGTTGGTGTCCGCCACGTAATCAAGAATAACCCGTTCCACGGCGCGGAAGAAGTCGTAGGCGAACATGCACTGCCCCTCGTTGGTTTCCGAACTTTCCACCATGAGCTGGATGGCACGCCCCAGATTCCGCTGGCCCAGCCCTTTCTGGCCGAACCGCTTGGTCACGTCCGGTTCCTGGTTCAGGCTGTCGATCACCTCGGAAAGGGTCTTGATGCTCTTTTCCCCGGCCACTTCGCCGGCCGCCAGTTTCATGGTCTCAACCGGAGTGAGCTTCTCGGAGCGGGGAAGCCGGGAAAGAACGACCGCGACCGAGGACGCATAGTTGAGATTCGGGTCCTGGTGGAGGCTTTCCCGGGCCAGGGTGGTCTTGGTCTCGCTGCCGATGGCATATGCCGTCAGAGATTCCTGAAGCCGATAATTCGTGTTGTGGGTCACGTTGCAGATCCGGCACCGGTCCACGATGGGGGCTTCTTCCTTTTCGGAGACGAACTGGTTGAACTCCGCGTTGTTGCTCGTGGCGATCACCAGGGTGTCGATCGGCCACTTGAACCCGTCGAGTTCGATTTCCCGGTTCTGGATCACCCCGAGGTAGACCTGGACAAGGTCCTTCTTGTTCTTGTAAATTTCGTCGCTGAAATGGATGCCGCCGCCGGCCACCCGGGCCAGGGCGCCGCGCCGCAGATCGAAACGGTAAGGGTTGTTCGTGTCCGTGATGTGGAGCAGGCGCTGGATCGATTCCTCGCCGAGCAGATCAACCGCCGAAGACGTGATCTTGTCCTTGGCCGGGTACTTGCCGGTAATCGTTCCCATACTCTCCATCAGGGGGACAGGAACGACCTCGATAAAATCGAGCATCCGTTCAATATCGCCGTCCGTGTGGACGCGGATATCGTGCCAGATATAACTGCTGCATGCGCCAAGGGGCCGGTAGTTCTGGTAATAGAGTTCCACTTCCTGGTCGGAAAGACCAAAGGTCGCGGCCATGTGTTCGGCGTTTTGTCTGTTCCCGTTGGTCAGGTTCATGGCGAGGATCATCGGGTCTTCGTAGGTTTGGGACTCGATGGTCTTGATCCGCCCGTAACTCTCCAGCCGGTCGAGGTTCCGGAAGCGGTAGGTATATTTCGCGGTTTTCTCTTCACTCAAAAAATCGCGATATTTGGCACACAGGAAATCAACGAAGTACGTTTTTCCATTGCCCGGCTCGCCGACCAGGACAAACGCCATTTCCTTGGAAGATCCCCCTTCCGAGGCGTCCTTCACATAGGATACAAAACTGTTGATCTCATCGAACATGCCGATGATATGCTTTTTCCCCTGCCGAAAGATATTGAAGTCATAGGTGGTCTTCCCATTGACCGTGGTCTTTTCGAAACCGGGTTCGAGAATCATCCGGGCAACGGCCTGGAAAGCGTTTTCGAAACTCCGCTCCCCTTCTTTTACTTTGGCGACATGGGTTTTCAAAGTGTCCATACTTCGCGTTTTCCTCTTGAAAATTTATATAAGCTATTCTGAATTGCTTTTTGATCCGGAAATTTCTGTGCGCAAAAATCCCGGCAACAACACGGGAATCAATTCGTTAATGATCGCCCGGATGGCGCTGGTGCGGAGCTACAGTTGACGTGCGGGAAAAAACAAGCCGGAAAGATCCAGAATTGAGAAAGAGGAGAGTGAGGTCAGGTTCAGCTGTTTTCCCGCTGCACGGAAAAAGGTCAGGTTCACGTTTACAATAAATCCGTATTCAAATTATGCAAGCGTCCCCAACGCGGAAAGATCGGCTTTCCACTATTATCACAAACGCTTTTAAATATGATGCCCGGCTTTTCCCCTGCACCTCGGAGTTATCCGGCCACATGGGCAAACCGCTTCCCTTGACAAATTGCCGGGCAGGTCCTTCGTCTGTTATCGGGCCGTATTGACTAGAGATCATAAGGAAAATAAAGGAAAGACCGGACACTTTTTTATGACAAAGCGAGTAATGGATGTCAAGGACTTGTTTATTTTCTCTTTCTGCTTGTCACGCATGAATTGTACCCGTGATTTGGAACTTTTTGCGGGTTCATCAACTTTCTTCGGGTTCGGTTCCGCCCCCCTTTTTTCGAGGCGTTTGCATTTTTTGCGAAACCGCGCATGATTATTGAAGGACAGGTTTCTCGGGAGGGAGTTAACCCTCAAATGTCATGGGGGGGGTGAAGAACGTGGCCGAACAGGACCGGATCTTTTTGTCTCCGGAAGAGGCGCTGAACGCGATCCGTACCGATTTTAATCTCTATCCGCCCCAGACCCGCCTTTTCCTCGAACTGAGCCCATTGATCCTGGGCCGGAACACTTCCGTGGTGGAAGATCCCCGGCATGACGGAATATGGGTGGCTGTCCCCGGCGGTCGTCCCGTACGCCGCATGCGGCTCATGGCCCCGGGTGATCTCGGGAATCTTCTCTGCGATACGTTAGCGGATGAAATGCCCGGAACGGAAATTCTGGCAGACATCTGCGCCGGTGTGTTTCAGGTGACGGCGCTCCCCGGAAAAGAATGGGCCGGGGGTCGTGACGGGATATGGATCGACAGACGGATGCAAAATTTCAAATGCCGCCAGTGCGGTCACTGCTGCCGGGAACTCGAATTTAACGATTCTCTCAATGAGGCGGATTACCGGAAATGGGAGGAACTCGGCCGGGATGATATCCTTGCATGGGTAGGGACCACCCGGCGGAATGGGGAAACCGTGTCCCGCGCCATCTGGATCCTGCCCGGGACACGGCAGTTTGCGACGACCTGCCCCTGGCTGGAAAAAATCCGCGGCGAGGAAAGATGGGGTTGCCGCATCCACGATGTGAAGCCCGAAATTTGCCGTCAATACCCCGGAACACGCAAGCACGCCCGGATGACCGGGTGCGGCGCATTCGGTTCGGAATGAATGGCTAGTTTGCGTAGGGGAGATACTTCGGGCGCGGAACGCGGGCCGGCAAGGCGGGGGCGGTTTTCCGCATGACCGGCAGGACGGGAAGTTTTCGGATGAACTTCATGTATTTTGCGGAATGATCTCCGGAGTAACGCTCCAGCACCAGGGTCATGGGCAGCCGGGCCAGAGTACTGATAAAATCATAGGCCATGTAAAAACGGGGCAGGCCGCGGTAAAGCTGCAGGTAGGTTCCCGTAATGGCCGCGATGGAACGCGACAGGTGGAGGTATTCCCCCTTGACCACCAGCCCCAGGTGCTGGGTATTCGACATGAGCTGAAACACCACCTGCAGACGGCGGTGCAGCCCGTCCACCCCTTCCCTCCGGATCTGGAAGAAAAACGCGCGGGTAAGCGGGGTCACGTTTTTCCGCTTAAGGGTCTGCGCCAGGGTGGCGCGGATCTCCGTCTCCCGTTTCCGGTTCCGTTCGGGATCGGCGCTCATCACGATCAGGGCCGCGGTCAGGAGTTCCGCATCGGCGCAGATCGCCCCGGCCACGTAATCCCAGAGCGGTTTCCATTTCCCTTTCAGGTTGACGCAGTTGCTCCAGTCGATGAAAAACAGTTCCCCGCTTTCGTCCACGAGCACATTTCCCGGGTGGAGATCTCCATGAAATTCCTGATAAACGAAAGAATGAAGCAAGACCGTGTACAGAAATCGCGACGCCAGCTGCCGGGAGAATGCGGGCTGATCCTTCACGGGCAGCCCCTTGACGAACCGGGTAATCGGGGTTGCGTTTTCGATGTATTCCATTTCGATGATGCGTTTTGAATAATTATAGATTTCCGGAACATGCCACAAGCCCGATCCCTTGCTCCGATCCGAGAAGCGTTTCTGGTTTTTCGCCTCCTGCTCGAAATCGAGTTCCTGCTGGAATCCTTTCACGAATTCCTCGGCCTGCTGCTGCATGGCTTCGAGGAATGGGGTCAGCTTTGAATGGGGCGCCCAGTACTGACTGCTGATGATCGCCACCCCGAGGACCGTCCGGCCCAGCAGGAATTCCCGGTCAAGACCCGATCGCCCCACCTTGATGATCACCGGAACCAGCATTTCATGGCCGTTGACGATCACCGGCTTCTTTGCCACGTAGGCCGACCCGATCGACCCGGATTTCAAGGGGGCGTTGATATTGAAATCGAAATAGACCTCGTACGGCTTTTTCCCGAGACTTTCCTGGAAGGCATCGTTGACCTCCATGGCGTTCATGGGCGGGACATCCTCCTGAAAAACCATCAGTTCCCGGGCGATCTCCTCCGGGAGGAAATCGGAATTGGCAGCGGCCACCTGGGCGAGCTTGATGAAAAAGGGGCCGAATTCCCGGACCATCGCCGCAATGATCTCGGCCTGGGCCTTGAAGTCCTCCGGATCGGTCTGGAAAAAAGGCTTGATATAGCGAAGCGCCCGAACCTGGCGGCGGATGATCGCCAGGTCGCCACGGACGACGCGTACCCGTTTGGATAGATCCCTGACGATTGCCTTGTTGACCCGTCGGGCGTTTTTGAGAACGTTTACGATATCGACGATGAGCGGCTCGTAACTCCTCAGGACAATGCGGAAGATGTCGAGGTTCAGTTCGACCAGACCTTTCAGCTCGGGCGCGCTGAACAGTTCGTCGAAAAACATCCAGAATTCATTGACCACCACCTCGGGAATTTTAATCGGGCTGCGCAGGAGCACCTGTTCCACCACGTAGCGGATCAGCTTTTCCGTCGATTTTTCATTGGGAATCAGGTTGTGCTGCCGCAGATAATCGGAGATCGCCCTGCCGTGCTTAGTGAGAGGATGCTTGTAGAGGGCACCGAAGACATCATCGAGGATAAGGGATAACTGCGGAACCGTAATCGGTTCTTTTCCGGCCAGCAGTGCGCCCAGTGGGATAAATGCTCCGGTCACGTGGAGGCTGTGCCAGGAAAAGGACCCGGTTTCCTTCAACAGGAAAAGGGCATGCTCCTGCAGGAATTCTATATGAGAGCGGTCCTTTTTGATCCCCAAGGTGATAATCCTGGCCGTTTCTCGAGTGACCGGTTTAGAGGCGTTTCCTGCTGTTCGGATCTGCGTGTGTGAACGGCGGGGGCAAGGCAAATAATCGATTCAATTATCAAACCGGGAGGAAAATGTCAAAAGATAGATAAGAAGATGGAATTCAAGCGGCGCTGGCATGTAACTTTACACGATTATTCGATGTCGCGGGTTTTCAAGCTCCAGTTTGGGATAGTAACACGATTATTCGGTGGCGCTGGTTCCCAAGCTCCAGCTTGGGAACCCAGTAACAGACCAACGGATCGGAATTGATCAATTCTATACCCCCCCTCACTTCAGCGTCGGCAGCCCCGCAATCTTCACGGCGCCCCGGTGATAGCCGGTCGGGAACAACTGGGCGAGTTCCTCCATTTCAATCTGATTCTCTTCGCAGCAATCGTAAATGGTTGGGATCTCATTGTAACTGAAATAAAATCCCCGCAGGAAATTTATGATTTTCCAGTGTTTCTCCGTCAATCCGCCCTGGATGTTCATTTCGTATGCCCGGCGCAGGGCATAATTATCATCCCATTCCGCCGGATCGACAAGTGAGCCGAACACATCGACCCGGTAGACCTTATCGGTCGGCGCCGGCCGTCGCTTCCCCTCCCGTTCGTCGGTGACCGCATACGGTTCCTCGTCATAGTAGACCCATCCGTACTTATAGGAAATCCCGGCCAGCAGGCACGCCCCCCGCAGGTACCCGGTGGGAAACAGCTTCTGCAACGTTTTTGCATTCAATCCGAGGGCGCGGCAGGTCTCGAACACCACCGGGCACGCCCCCCTTTCCAGGAATGCTTTCCGGATGTAATGGATCACCCGCCAGTGGGCTTCCGTCAGTTGCCCAGCTCCAGTCTTTTCGCCATGGCCTCGGCGAAATCCTCATCCCATTGTTTAAAATCGACCAGGAAAAATCGGTCATCCACCTCATAAGATTTCCCATTGAACCGGATTGCCTTCATATTAAACCCTCCTGCCTGGATTATATCGACGTTGTTCTCACCCGCATCTTCTTTACAAGAAACATGCCACTCAGGTAAGAAGGATTAGAGCCTCGACCCCCCGCCATTTTGTGGAGAGACGCGAGAGGATTTTAAGGGAGAATTCCTGGAAAGCATTGATGACATTTTTGACAACCTGTAAAAAATCCGGCCCCCTGGTCTGCCCTGAAGTCTCTTTTCACCTTTGATGATTTCGCCAAAAATCAGTTTGGGAAGATACCTTTACCCTTACCTCCTGCCGCCTGTCGCACTATATTCCCGTTCGTCGCAAACCTTTCGCACCGGAAAAAATCCGGGCTTACAATCCGGTTTAACAATACACCGATGCGCGGGATCGAACTCGGACCACAAGGTTGATCAACCCGGAGGCAAACCATGACCAAACAGATGATTCTGTCGCAACTTGATCGCTCGTACCGGAAACTGCTCGATGCGCTGGAGATTCCGCCAACCGATCCCCTGGCCATCGACGGCACCATCCACCGCTTCGAATTCACCTATGAGATCGCCTGTCAGGCCGTCAGCCAGTTTTTTAAAGACAATCTCCCATCCGCAAGATCCGCCAACGGGCTGAAGGAGGCCCTGAGCCGGGGGTTGATCGATGACTCGGAAACCTGGCAACACCTCATCAACCTCAAGTTCCAGACGCCTTATGCGTTTAGTGAACTGCTGGCACGGGAGATCTACGACACCATCCGGAAGAATCACCACGCATTCGGTCTCCTGATCGCCAGCTGCCGCAGGATGACCGTAAACGATTCCATGGAAAATGGCGGCCGGCAATTCGCTAGATTTTTTTGAAATCCGCTTGTTTTTAATCGCCTCCTCGGGTTATTTAGACCGGTAACCAACCGGAAACCGAAAAATGATCTACACCTATGCTCCCCTCACCGGTGGACTCATTCTCCGCTGGGCTATCCTGAACCTGGTGCTCAATACCTTTTTCGGCCTTTATTTCTGGGCAGCCACACCTGACTCCAGTTTTATCTGGCATTTCCTCTACTCACAGATCAATGGCACAACCATTTTCGCATTTTCCGGTTTTGCCCTGGTGGTCACCAAGCATATACCCCCGCGCGTCCGGTTGTTTGCCATTCTGGTCATCTGCCTCATGGGGGCCGCCGCCGGGGTCCTGCAAGCGTTCATAATCATGCGCATACCCGGTTTCCCTTACGATCTGTTCATGCTGTCGTTCATGATCAATTCCCTGATTGTGTCCTTCATCGTCGGTTTTCTGTATTACTGGGAACGGATCGGTCAGACCCGGGGAAGAATCCGGCAGGAGCAGCTTCGTCAACTCAATATTGAAAAATCAATTGTCCAGGCCCGGCTGAAACTGATCCAGACCCGTCTCGATCCTGACTTCCTCTTCAATATCCTGGAGCAGATCCTCAAGATGCTCGACTCAGACCTGGAACGGGCCAAGGCCATGCAGCTGGCATTGATACGGTACCTGCGCCTGTCCCTCTCCGGGTTCAGGACCGAGTCGACCACCGTGGAACAGGAAGTGGCGATCATTGATGCTTACCTGAAAATCTTCAAATCATTTCCGGAGATGGCCCTGGACTACCGCATCGATGTCACCGACGATCTTCGCGATCATCCGATTCCGCCGATGCTGATCCAGTCCCTGGTGGGCAGGATGGTCAATCATCGGCGGGAGCCGGGAGCAGGATCGCCCTGCATTCACGTCCGGGGTGGTATTCGGGATGGACGGATCGGCTTCGAAGTGGCGGACACGGCCGCCCCGGCAGACCCGGTGTTCGATCTCCCGGGGCTGGTGGAACCGGTGCGCCGGCGCATTGAGGAACTTTTCGGGGAAAAGGGGTGTCTGACTGTGGAACGGCTGCAGGCGGGCCAGGGCGGGATCATGGCCGCAATCAGTATTCCGGTGACGCATGGGTAGAGTTCTTCCCACGGAATTCCGAATCCCCCAACTGAATCTCAGCCTGATGCGGATTGACCGGGAAACGGTCCTGAGCTGGTTTGCTTTCACCATTGCCGTCCACCTGGCAATAGGGTACTTTCTCCATGCCATTCGGATCGACAACCTGGGATTCCGCCTCCATGTGATTTCGACCCTGGTGCATGGGCTGTTCGGGGTTTCTTTCGTTCTGGCCGCACTGTACCTGTCGGACCCGAAAACCGGCACAGGGCGTCTGGCGGTAATCCTGACGGCAGTGGTATCGGGGTCCGTCTGCAGCAATATTCTCGTTGGTTCTCCCGTGGTAAAAGGGGACCTGCTCGTCGGCATCTTTATGGGCACCCTGGTCCGCTCGATCCTCTTCGGGTTTGCCTTCTACTGGGAACTCGTCACCATCGCCGAAGCCAGCCTGGAACAGGAACGGATCCGCCGGATCCGCATGAACAAACAAGTCAATGAAGCGCAGCTGAACATTCTCCAGGCCCAGATCGAACCCCATTTCCTGTTCAATACCCTGTCGAACATCCTGACCCTCTTCGATACCGACCTGGAAAAAGGAAAGTCGATGCAGAAGGACCTGATCCGGTACCTGAAGGCCTCCTTTTCCAGGTTCCGGATCTCGACTTCCACAATCGGCGAAGAGCTCGCCCTGGTGGAGGCTTACCTCAATATTTTCAAGGTGCGGATGGGCGACCGGCTCCGCTTCCGGACAGAAGTCCCGGACCGGCTGCGGAACGCCCCCTTCCCGCCCATGCTGCTCCAGCCGCTGGTGGAAAATGCCATCAAGCATGGCATCGAGCCGAAGATCGAGGGGGGCGACATCCTGATCCGGGCCGCGGAGCACGGCGGGACCCTGCGGCTCGTGGTCTCGGATACGGGAATGGGAATCGGTGAAGAAATCGGCATGAACACGGGATTGAGCAACATCTGCGAGCGGCTGAAATTGCTCTATGGCGACCGGGGCCGGCTCCTCCTGGAAGAAAATCGTCCCACCGGACTCGTCGCCACACTGGAGGTGCCCTTATGACAACAATTCGAGCCATTATCGCCGACGATGAGGCGCAGTTGCGGCATCACCTGAAACACCAGCTTATAGCCGCCTGGCCGGAAATCGACATCTGCGCCGAGGCGGAAAACGGCCGGCAGGCGCTCGAACTGGTTGCCGCCCATCGGCCGGACGTGGTCTTTCTCGACATCCGGATGCCGGGCCTCTCCGGAATGGAAGTGGCCCGGCGGATTGCCGATTCGGCATGGATCGTCTTCGTCACCGCCTATGACCAGTATGCCGTGGAGGCATTCGAGAAAGAAGCGATCGATTACCTGATGAAGCCCGTCACCCCGGAGCGGCTGGAAACCACGGTTCGGCGCCTGAAGGACCGGATATCCCGTCCCCCGGAACAATCCGGATCAATTCAAAACGCTCTCGACTATCTGGCCGCGATAACGGAAGGCCGGAAGGGAACCGGCAGCCTCCAGTGGATCCGGGCCCAGCACGGCAACGATATCCGGCTGATCCCGGTTGAGGATGTGCTCTATTTCAAAGCTCAGGACAAGTACACCCTGGTCATCACCCGGAAAGGCGAATCGCTCATCCGGAAGCCGGTCAAGGAACTGGGCCTGGAGCTCGACCCGGACCGGTTCTGGCAGATCAACCGGGGGGTGATCATCAACGTGGCCGCGGTCGATACCGTCAGTCGGTCAATGACCGGCCGCTATTCCGTCCGGCTGAAGGACCATTCCGATCTCCTCCTCGTCAGCCGGAATTTCACCCACCTGTTCAAGCAGATGTAGATTTCTCATTTGGCTGTTGGCAATATTAAAGGGGAAATACCATGCAGTTGGAAAAAGAGCGGATACAGGTCGTCCACTATTGCCGGAAAATGGCCGCCAGCGGGCTGACCGCCGGTACCAGCGGCAATATCAGCATGTTTAACGCCGAAGCCGGCCTGATGGCCATCAGCCCCAGCTCAATGGAATATGCGGCACTGGCGCCCGGGGATATTGTCATCCTGGACCGCGATGCCAATATCGTTGACGGCAAGCGCCGCCCGTCATCGGAATTCGGCATGCACCTGACCTGTTACAACAACCGGCAGGACATCGGTGCGATCGTCCATACCCACTCTCCGAAAGCCACCACGCTGGCGGTGCTGGGGTGGGATTTGCCGGCCATCCATTACGAGATCGCCTATAGCGGCGGCGCCACGATCACCTGCGCGCCGTATTGCCTGTTCGGAACACCGGAACTGGCGGAAACGGCCCTCAAGTACATGGCGGGGCGATACGCCTGTCTGCTCGGCAATCACGGGGCACTGGCCGCCGGACCCGATATCGGCCATGCGTATGCCCTGGCCGAGCAGATGGAATTTTGCGCCGACCTTTACCTGCGGGCCAAAATGCTGGCCAATCCGAATATCCTGACCGATGAACAGATTTCCGAAGCGATTGGAAAATTCAAATCCTACACGCCCCAGGAGTAATAAAGAAGAGCTTTAAGATGTGCTGAGGAAGGAAGCCCAATGCTTGTTTTTCAGCTGCCCGCGAGGGAGTAAAGGAATAAAGGCCGCATTCCCCCCTCGTTTTTGCCTGAACGTATTCAGCTCAGATAGCCTGCAAGTACTCTGCTGGCCATCGCAATTGCTGCCGCAAAAAGGGCAATAGTAAGATGACGCCCGCCAATGGGATAGGTAAGTCTTCTGGTCAGCAGGAACATGACCGCGCCAAACCCCACCGCCCAGAGGAGAATCACCGCAACGGGCCAGGGGCAAACGTTTGCCGCGATTCCGGTCATCCACAACACGGCGCCGATAAGAAGCGGATTATTCCCGTACGGCTCGTCCCACCGCCACATCTGGTCTTTGGGAACCAGGATGCGCATCAGGAGGTAGATCAGGAACAGACTGATTGGCAGTGCAATCCAATCCGTCATATCGACAAGCTGCGTTGTCTTGGGCACGCCGAATGGCAGGTAGACGGGGATGCTTCGGTATCGGTTGGTTTCAGGCATTTGTTTTCTCAATGAGTTGACCGTATCAACCATTAAAAACAGGGTTCTCGAAAAACCGTTGTTTGCCAAGTCCCACCCGGGTGAAGCCATCCCGGGAGCGCCGCACCCCAGGATCATAGGATGTGCTGACGCAGGAAGCGCATCACTCGCGCCTCGTTTATGTCACGTATCGCTTCGGAATCGGACGGGAAAATCGATTTCCCCGAGACCTCGAGCGCCTTTTCGAAATCGCGCCAGTGCCGCCAGCCGTCCGGCAGGGTATCGGCGCGAATCCCGAGGAATGAGGCGTACCTGTCGTACGCCGCAATGACGAGGGATGAAGCGCAACTCAGAGATTGGACTTCAAAGGAACTTGTTCATTCATGACGATTATGTCGGGTAAGAAACCCGACCTACAGGACGGTGCCGTAGGTCGGGATTCATATCCCGACATCGTGCGGAGGAAACGTGTTTCTTTCAGCAGAAATACCGGTAAACCGGAGTTCGTAGCTTTTTACGAAGCCATCAATACTGATTATCCAAACGTCCGCTCAAACAATCCCGCGACCGCCCGCTTGCCGTTTTCATCGAGATAGCGTGTTCCGGTTCCGGTGAAACGCGGCTGGGTAATCACCGGCTCGTCCCCTTTTTTACACTCAAGCCACTCTGTCTGGTTCCAGGAGAACCAGGAATTCAGTTTTTGATCAAAGACATAAAGGGGTTTATTGCACAGCTTGGCGAATTCAGCCCCCCAACCCGTGCCGCCCTTTACCGTCTTGTCCGCCAGGATCTCCCCGATAACGTAAATCTCCCGGCCGCTGTTGATCTGATACCAGATACTTTGCAGAACCTTTCGGATCATGGGCGTTTTTGCGTAATGCCGGTTCACCAGCTTTGAAATATATTCCAGGCTGACGTCCCCGTTTTTCAGTTCATCGTGCGTCAGCACCCGGATTCCCCGCTGGCGGACAATCGCATGTCCCTCAAACGTAAAGTTGATCTCTTCTATTCCAAAACGTTCCGCGTTTATCCCGAATTCTTCTTCAGCGCCTTTGATGCCGCCGCTGAAGAGTATGCAATCTTCTTTCTTCATGATTTAATTTCCTTATTTAGTGAAGTTTAAAATGGTTTATTCTGGATCATTTCATGACGGATAGGGGTCTTATCCTTCATCCGCCGACAGATATCAAGGATTGAAATCGGAGGGATCACAATAGAGAATATATCATAGCTTGTTTTCTTTATTTCAGGCATGGGTGGCAAATCGCCTGCCACTGAGAATATGCACCTTAATAATTGGACTTAGCCTGAGTTGCCACATTCCGATTCAATCCCATTTCCCGGCTCTGCAACTTGGCCTGCCATCTTCCCTCCATGATGCCGATGTCTTCCGCCGTCGCCGATGTGCCGGCAACTTCCAGAATTGAGACCTGATAATCGCTTGGATCCCGGCTCTTGAGGCCCAGGTTCCCGCCGTGGTTCGTTTGGGCATAATCCTGCCAGCGTCCCCAGAAGCCTTCCTCTCCGCTCGCTGATCCGACATACTGCTCCCTGGTTTTGGGGCACGTCAGCAGGTAGATTCCGCGAGAGGATTGAAGCGCGGAGATCCAGCTTCTCGGGAGTTTTTCAATTTTGGATAGTGGTTGGATGAAATTCAAAAAGCCAGGAAATGCAGGTTCCTGAAATGCCTTTCGCACTTCTATGACCGGCTTGTTATTCCGGGCAGCATATTGAACCCATGCAAGTGCTCCCGTGCCCCAATCGATAAACAGTTTCCCGATGAGATCGCTTAACGCATCTTGCAGCGTGAGGTCCCAGTCATCGCAGGTCCCGGCTTTGTCTATGCCTTCCATATGAGGCATAGGCCTGTCCTTCTTTAAAAGCCCCTTGTAGGAAACTGCATAAAGCCCGGCAAACATGGTTTCATCGCTTAAAGTACCGATAAAAACCGCCCAATATGGTGCTGTGAATTTTTTACGGTTCTTTATACTTTGGGTGGATTGGTATAGTTCAAACTGTTGTCGGTCGTCGCGCCACAGTTCATAAGGCGTTCGGCCTCTGGATGCTTTTTTATCTTTATGACGGACAAGGCGAATATCCGCTAATGGCAAGCCGGTTTCACACAATATCGCGTTAAACAATATTGGCATCATCCCCATCCTTTAGCAAAGTTACCGATACTATGACGCTATCGTCAGTTTACACGGACAACGATCGCCTCTAACCCCAGATCAGGGCATCCGAAATTATACGAATAAATCTCGTGATTAATAAAGTTCCCGCAAAGCTCGGTTTTGTATACGTCCAGCAATTCTTCCATTGAGAAGGTTTTACCTCTTGGATATTTTGCTTTTATCCAATCAGGATTTAGTGAGTAAGTTGAAACTCCTCTGGAATGATTCAAAAAGTGGACGATATACTTAGCGCTGTCTTCCCACTTATTCAATTGGATCGTTTTTATTATCTTCTTGCAGGCATCCTTGGCCGCTTTAGGCGGATGGGTTCTATCATAAGAAAATGTGCATTTAAATT
>Ga0209347_1003236_pt1 | contig 19513 bp, 18 predicted proteins | sample AutmiccommuBRH23_FD_187382 | JGI IMG/M metagenome (GOLD analysis project Ga0209347, IMG submission 187382) | Deep subsurface microbial communities from Mt. Terri, Switzerland - Autotrophic microbial communities BRH/23 (SPAdes) (version 2) | ecosystem: Environmental > Aquatic > Deep subsurface >...
TCGTATCGAAGTCAGAGCGAAGCGGAACCGGCGTGGCCATGGCGAACATCCTCCTGTTCGCACCAATGAATCACATCAGTTCCGCGCCGAGAATCCCCTACGAGTCATACAATCCGAGAGTTGGTATTACGACCGTCGGCGAGTTCCTTCATGACGTCGGTGATGGTGCGAATTGGCCGGGCGATGGTGCGAGCAATGAAGATCGCGATACCCAACGTCGCCAGAAGCGTCACCAGTCCGCCGATGATCAATGTGGCTTCAGTCGCCGCCATAGCGTCCTCAGCCTGCTGGCTGCGCACCGTCAGCAGCGAGGCCTCGGCGTCATACAACTCGCCGATGACACCGCGAATATTGTCCATGAGGGCCTTGCCGGCGCCGCTGCTTTCCAGGGCGCGCGCCTGCTCCATGGTCAGGGGCGACCCCATCAGGGCGATTTCCTTCTCGGAGATCTTCGTGTGCCAATCATCGATCGCCAGACGCAGCCGGCCAATGCGCTCTTGCTGGGTGGCGTTATCCGAGGTCAGGGTCTGCACGGAGTCCAGTGCTGCGGTTAAGCCAGCTGCACCAGCCTTGTAAGGCTCAAGGAAATTCTCTTTAGCCGACACCAGATAACCGCGCAGGCCAGTTTCCTGATTGACGATACTGCTCTCGATTTTCTCGATTTCGCCCAACACTTTGTAAGTGTGGTTATTCCACTTTATACTGTCTTCAATTCGCCCACTCTGCATAAAGTTCAAAGAGCTGACGATCAGGACGATCACCATTACCGCCGCAAGTGACAACGATATTTTCTTGGTGATGCTAAAACCATTTCGGGGCGTTTGAAGCTCTTTCTCGTTCTTGATGGCCCGGACGCAGCGCGGGGTCGACTTGGTGCCTGAGAGCTTGCTAGATTTTGCCGTTTAAATAATGGTTAATTTTGCGAGCCTCCGGCTCCCTCTACTTGGCCACTTCAAAAGGAAGTGATGATTATTTGCTACCCCTTACGAACTATCGGAAAAACCTGGGGAAAAGCGACGAACTTATCGATCGAATTCTTGCCCAATGCATTGATCCGATGACGGAATTTGACCTCCCCCCGCAAAACGACCCTCGTTTCATCCCGCGACCTTATTCGTATCAAGAAGCCGCAATGAAGGGGCTTTGAAGCGGTTTTACCGCGTCATTCGGAGCCCTTTTGAGGACCATGCCATGACGCTGCGACAAATCACCGCGTCGTAAGTTTTTCCGGAAGGGCAGCTTCGGCCTGACCGGCGTCACGCCCTTTGGTTCACATGTAACGAAACCGATTCGATGCCGAGCGATCTGAAGCCGCGTCCTATCCCCTCCCACAGCCGGCCGGGTGTCGGCGTCGTGGCGATCACCCCCTCGCCGGCTTCAAGGAGGGTCTGGTCGCAACTTGCAATAACGCCACACGGCCATCGTTGTATCGCGCTTCGGTCTCGACCAAGCTCGCCGGATGCCCCTCCCTGCGATCCTTTTGTCTTCAGGCGCATTGAGACGAGGAACAGACAGGACTGAAAGGGTTAGCAGGTAACATTCACCGGCTTGCCCGTCCCGATCCGCCTGATGCTGGTCACCGCCGCGCCCTTTGCCTCCAGCCGCGCGATCGCCTTCGCCAGCGGTTCGATCGCGGTCAGCATGTGATGGGCATTGGCGTGGAGGAGCCGTGTGCCGTCCAGCATGATGCCGACATGGCCCTTCCAGAAGACGAGGTCGCCGCGTTCCCGGGCGGAATGGGAAAAAGTGGAAACCGGTTTTCCGCGCGCATTCCGCGCTGACTGACCTGACTCGATGCCGGCGATGTGGGTCCCCAGCGCGCACTCCTGCATGTCGGTGTCGCGGGGCGCCGCGATCCCGGCCATCTGGCAGGCGATCTGGACGAGGCCCGAGCAGTCGATGCCCGACGCGCTCTTGCCGCCCCACAGATAGGGCACGCCGACAAACCGCTCGGCAACCGCCACGAAATCCTGCTCCATGGTTCCGAGCGGCTTCAGATGCTGTTCCACCACGGCGCCATGGGGCTGGGTCATCGCGTAGCGCGCGTTGTGATCCTTGGCCGCGCCGGCGACGGTGACCAACGCGCCCATCGGCAGATCGTGCAGCGGCGGCAGCTTGATGTCGGGACCGGGAAACAGCAGCGTGCGGGGGACCGAAACCCGGTGGGTCGGCGCGGCGCCGAGCCGGCCAATCGCCACGCTCGGAACATAACCGACATAGCCGTCCGTGCCGAGCTGCACCCAGGACCAACCCTCGGCGTCAATCTCGAAGACCGTCACCGGTTCGCCGAACAGCGCCTCGGTGTCGAGCGGCGCGTCGGGCGAGGGACGACGGCGCACCGGCGCGACCGGGCTGACGATGCGGCCTTCCTCGCCCCGAACGAAGTGCGCGGCCTCGACCCGGCCTTGCAACCTTGTATCGGCTAGGTCGTCGCGGAACGCGTTGAGACGGGAATCGAGAGGCGATGTCATGGCGTCAGTCTCCTCACCGCGCCGGAAAGCGCGTCTTGAGAACCGCGAACAGCGCCCGGATCGCCTGCGCCTCACCGCCGACCGGCCCGATCGGGCTTGGCTTCGGCCGCCAGCCATAGACGTCGAAATGCGACCAGCTTTTCGCCTTTTCGACGAAGCCCTGCAGGAACAGCGCCGCGGTCACCGAGCCGGCGAAGGCGTCGCTGGTGATATTGTTGGTGTCGGCGATCTTGGAGGCAAGGTTCGCCGCATAGGGTTGCCAGAGCGGCATTCGCCAGACCGGGTCGGCGACATCGAGGCCGGCTTGCGCGATCTCGCCGGCGAGCGCGCTATCGTCCGTATAGAACGGCGCGATGTCCGGTCCCAGCGCCACCCGCGCCGCGCCGGTCAGCGTCGCCATGTCGATCAGAAGCTCGGGCGCTTCCTCGTCCGCCAGCGCCAGCGCGTCGGCCAGCACCAATCGCCCCTCGGCGTCGGTGTTGCCGATCTCGACCGTCTTGCCCTTGCGGCTGGTCAGGACGTCGCCCGGCCGGAAGGCATCGCCCGAAATCGCGTTCTCGACGGCCGGGATCAGCACGCGCAGGCGCACCGGCAGCTTGGCCGCCATCACCATGCGGGCGAGGCCGAGCACGTTGGCGGCGCCGCCCATGTCCTTCTTCATCAGCAACATGCCGGACGCGGGCTTGATGTCGAGGCCGCCGGTATCGAAGCAAACCCCCTTGCCAACGAGGGTGAGCTTCGGATCCTCCGGCCGGCCCCAGCAAAGATCGATCAGCCGCGGTGCCGACGCGCTCGCCCGGCCGACGGCGTGGATCATCGGAAAGTTCCGCTCCAGCAGCGCGTCGCCCGCAATCGTCTCGACGCGCGCGCCGAACCCGTCGGCGAGCGAGCGCACGGCACCCTCCAGTTCGGCCGGTCCCATATCGCTGGTCGGCGTGTTGATCAGATCGCGCGCGAGAAAGACGCCCGCCGCGATGCTCTCGATGTCCGCCTTGGCGGAGCCCTCGGCGGCAAGAAAGCGGATGTCGCCGCCGTCATCCGCTTTCGACGACCGGTAGCGGTCGAAGCGATAGCCGCCGAGAATGAGCGCCAACGCGGCGAGCGGCCCACCGACGGCGGTCTCTTCGGCGAAATACCACTCCCCTACCGGCAGTTTGCCGGCGAGCGCCCCAGCCAGCAGCGCGCGGCGTTGCATCGCGCCCTCTCCGGCGTCGCCCTTACCGAGACCGAGAACCGCGCCGGCGACGTTGCCTTTCGTGTCCGGCACGATCAGCACGGCTCCCGCCTCGGCCGAGAACCGCGCGGTTTTCGCCCAATGCGCGGCCGCGGTCGGCAGGGCCTTAAGGTCGGCCTTGTCCGCGGTCCAGACTGGCAGGGCGGCGGCGGTCTTGGCGCTGACGAGGGTAACGGTCATGGGCCGGGTTCCTTGTTTCGGCGGCGATGGATTAACCGGCCGTTAGGGTTAACAAATTACTTTCTCCGCCACGGGTCGGAGCATCAGCGTCCGCCACACAATCATCCGCGGACGAAACGGGAGCAGTTCATGGTCGGGCGCGAAACTAGACCGATTCGTCGATCGAGACAGGGGCTTCTCGTCGGTGCCGCCCTTGTTCTCGCACTCACCCAGGGGTGCGCCTCGGTTTCCAACGAGATTACGGGCTCCGTCAGCAAGCCGGCGTCCGGCCGCACGGTGGCGCAGATGTCGTCCGGCGAACTGCAGAACGCGGTGGCCTCCTACGGCCAGGCCTATGAAAAGAATTCCAAGGACAAGGCGACGGGCCTCTCCTATGCCGCAACCCTGCAGATGGCCGGTCGCAACGACCAGTCCCTGGCAGTGATGCAGCAAATGGCTATCGCCCACCCCAAGGATCGCAACGTGCTGGCCGCCTATGGCAAGGCACTGGCGGCGGCGGGCGATCTGCCGAAGGCGCTGGAGACCGTGCGCCGGGCCCAGACGCCGGACTATCCGGACTGGCGGCTTTATTCGGCGGAGGGCGCCATCCTCGACCAGTTGGGCCAATCGGACGAGGCCAGGGTGCTGTATCGCAAGGCGCTGGACATGGCGCCGGACGAGCCGACGATTCTGTCCAATCTGGGAATGTCCTACCTCTTGGCGAACGATCTGCCGGCGGCCGAAAAATACCTTCGCGCGGCGGCCGCACGGCCCGGCAGCGACAGCCGCGTGCGCCAGAACCTGGCGCTGGTCGTCGGCCTGCAGGGACGCTTTGCGGAAGCCGAGACGATCGCCGCGGCGGAGCTTTCGCCCAAGGAGGCGCAGGCGAACGTCACCTATCTCAAGGAGATGCTGGCCCAGCAGAATACCTGGTCGATGCTGAAGGACAAGGATGGCGGCAAGAGCTGACGCCGCTCTGCCACGTACGGGAAAACGCAAAGAAAGGGTGGAGCGCGGGCTTCGCCCTTTTTCGCGTCGTGGACCGCCAGTTGCCGGAAAGCGCGACGCGACGATGGCGGCGCCTTGCCGCGCCTGGCCTATTGCGTCTCCATCACCTGGATGATCGCCGGGCCGATAATGACGGCGAACAGCACGGGCAGGAAGAAGATGATCATCGGTACCGTCAGCTTGGGCGGCAGCGCGGCGGCCTTCTTCTCCGCCAGGTTCATGCGCATGTCACGATTTTCCTGCGACAACGTGCGCAGCGCGGTGCCCAGCGGCGTGCCGTAGCGCTCGGCCTGGACGAGCGCGGTGCAGACGGAGCGCACGCCCTCGAGGCCGGTCCGGGCGGCGAGGTTGTCATAGGCGACCTTGCGATCCGGCAGATAGGACAACTCGGCGCAAACCAGGATGAGCTCTTCCGCGAGAGCGATCGACTGGATGCCGATTTCCTCGGCGACCCGGCGGAAAGCGGCTTCGATGGAATTGCCCGATTCCACGCAGATTAGCAGAAGATCGAGCGCGTCGGGCCAGGCGCGGGTAATCGAAAGACGGCGCTTGGTCGCCTGGTTGCTGATGAACAGGATCGGCGCGTAAAATCCCAGATAGGCGACGCCGATACAGCCCAAGACGCGAAACATCGTCGGCTGCGTCGCAAAAAGCCCGAGACCGAAAACGTAGAACACGGCAAGGGCCAGCATGAGCAGGGGCATGATCGCGCGGGCGAAGAGGAAGAGGGTCAGCGGTCGCTGGCCCCGATAGCCGGCGACCCGCAGATTGGCGATCGTCTTGTCGTCGACCAGCGCCTTGCGCAGGTTCAGGCTGCTGACGACCAGCGCGACGATGCCGGTGCTGTCCTGGTGGCGCAAGCCGCCGCTGCGGCCCTGTTCCTTTTCGATGGCCAGCCGCGCGCGTTCTCGCGCCCTCACCTGCTCGCGCTCCAGCGCCACCGCCTTCATACGGCTTTTCAGCTGGTTACCGGCGAGCAGCGGCAGGGTAATCGTGACGAGGGTGGTGAACACCGCGACCGCGATCACCACGCTGACGACGAGCGACCCCGAGACGCCGAAATATTGAAACACCGATTCCATCGTCGGATGCTGCCTTTCTACCGGTCTCTTATGGCCCATGGCCAGGCGCCGGCGATCCGTCGCCGGTCAGAAGTCGAAATTGATCATTTTCTTCATGGTGAAAATGCCGAGCGCCATCCAGATCGCCGAGGCGAGGAGAATGATCTTTCCGGTATCGGTGGTGAAGAGGATCGAGATGTAGTCGGGGGTCGTCAGGTACACGAGACCGCCGACGATGATGGGCAGGGAGCCGATGATACCGCCTGAGGCCTTCGCCTCCATCGACATCGCCTGAATCTTGCCCTTCATCTTCTTGCGGTCGCGCAGCACCTTGGACAAATTGCCCAACGCCTCGGACAGATTGCCGCCGGCCTGCGCCTGGATGGTGATGACGATCGAGAAGAAATTGGTCTCCGGGATCGGCACGCTGCGATAGAGCCGCTCGACGGATTCGGAGATCGAAACGCCCATTTGCTGCGTCTCCATGATCTTCTGGAACTCGCTGCGCACCGGTTCCTGCATTTCGCTGGCAACCATCTTCAGCGTGTCGTTCAACGGCAATCCGGATTTGACGCCGCGCACGATGAGATCGACGGCGTTCGGAAATTGGTCGACGAATTTCTGCAGGCGCCGCTTTCGCGCGCGGGCGAGCATGAAACGGGGAAGTCCGAGACCCGCGAAGATCGCGACCCCCAGCGTCAAAATCCACGACAGGCCGAAGAGTAGCGCGACCAAGACGCCCAGGATCGCCAAGGCGACGCTGATCGCCGCGAAATGCCCGACCGTCAACGGAAGTCCCGCCTGCTCCAGCCGGCGCTTCAAGGTGAGCTTGCCGGTATGCTTGTCGCGCTCCTTCTGACGGTCTTCCAGATCCTTCAGCGAGGACTGGATCGTCTTGCGTCGCTTGGATTGCTCCTGAAGCCGGTCGCGCGCCACTTTCAGCGAGGCGCGGTCGCCTTCGTCGCGCGTATATTGCGAACGCCGGGTCTCGACCTTCTTCTCGGCCGCGATGCGAGGCTGCAGGAAGGCATAGGCGAGACCGGCGGCCGCGACCATCGACAAAAAAATGAAGAGCAGCCCCGCCGCCGACGTCAGCATCACGAATCCCTCGCCGGCTCGGCGGCGTTGCTCGCGTCGAGCGCCGCCGCGAGGCGTTGTTCCTCGTTGTAGTAGCGGGCGCGATCCCAGAATGCCGGCCGTCCGATCCCGGTCGAACGATGACGGCCGAGAATTCGGCCCTGCGCATCCTCGCCGACCATGTCGTAGACGAACAGATCCTGGGTGGTGATCACGTCGCCCTCCATGCCGAGCACTTCGGTGATGTGGGTGATCCGGCGCGAGCCGTCGCGCAGCCGCGCGGCCTGGACGATGACATCGACGGAACCGACGATGATCTCCTTGACCGTCCGCGAGGGCAGTGAAAAGCCGCCCATGGCGATCATCGATTCCATACGGTTGAGGCATTCGCGCGGCGAGTTGGAGTGGATCGTGCCCATCGAGCCGTCATGGCCGGTGTTCATCGCCTGCAGGAGATCGAACACCTCGGGTCCGCGCACCTCGCCGACGATGATCCGCTCGGGACGCATGCGCAGGCAGTTCTTGACCAGATCGCGCATGGTAATCTCGCCCTCGCCCTCGATATTGGGCGGGCGGGTTTCCAGCCGGACGACATGCGGCTGCTGCAATTGCAGCTCGGCCGAATCCTCGCAGGTGATGATGCGCTCGTCTTCGTCGATATAGCGGGTCAGGCAGTTGAGCAGCGTCGTCTTGCCCGAGCCGGTACCGCCGGAAATGACGACGTTGCAGCGCACCCGGCCGATGATCTGCAGGATCTGCGCGCCCTCTGGAGAAATGGCGCCGAAATTGACGAGCTGGTCGAGCGTCAGCTTGTCCTTCTTGAACTTGCGGATCGTCAGTGCCGCGCCATCGATCGCCAACGGCGGCGCGATGACGTTGACACGGGAGCCGTCCGGCAGGCGCGCGTCGCAGATCGGCGAGGTTTCGTCGACGCGTCGGCCGACCTGGCTGACTATCCGTTGGCAGATGTTGAGCAGCTGCTGCGTGTCGCGAAACCGCACATTGGTCTGCTGAACCTTGCCCGCGACTTCGATGAAGGTTTGGCGAGCGCCGTTGACCATGATGTCGGAGATGTCGTCTCGGGCGAGCAGCGGCTCCAACGGTCCGTAGCCGAGCACATCGTTGCAGATATCGCTGAGAAGATCCTCCTGCTCGGCGATCGACATCGCGAAATTCTTGATCGAGACGATGTCGTTGACGATGTCCCGGATCTCCTCGCGGGCGCTCTCGACATCCAGCTTGGCGAGCTGCGAAAGGTCGATCGTATCGATCAGCGCCGCGAAGACCTGGGTCTTGCGCTCGTAATAATTGTCGGATCGCGCCATCGGCGCGCTCTCGACATGTCGAGGCGCCTCGGCTTGGGTCCCGGCCGGCGGCCCTTTCGCACGCGCGGATGGTTCGGCCGGCCGAGCGCTCTCTGCCGGCGGCGCGGCCGGCTTCGGAGGCGCCGGCTTCGGAGGCGCCGACACGGCGGCCGCGCCGCCGAGCGGCTTGTCGTTCCCGCGCTTTCCAAACATGATGATGCTGCTCCCGAAGGTGGTTTGGCTGCGCCTATTTGCGACGGAGACGGTCCAACAGACCCGATTTTTTCGGCTTTTTCGGCTCGCCGCGCCCGGTCAGGACATGGGCGATCTGATGGAATGCCTCGACAGCGGCGTGCTTGGCGTCGATCTCGGCGATCATCTGACCGTTATTGGCGGCGTTGCCGAATGCCAGCGGATCGAACGCAATCTGGGCGATCGGCTCGAGCCCGAGCGGCTCGGAGAATTCCTCCGGCGAGATTTCGGGCCGCTTGGGGATCGCCAGCTGGTTCAGGATGAGATGCGGCGCAGGATCGTTCGGCCGCAGCTTTTTCAGCATGTCGACGAGGTTTTTGGCATTGCGAAGATTGGCCAGATCCGGCGTCGCGATGATGACGACCTGATCGGCTTCCGCCAAAACGTTTCGGGTCCACTCGCTCCACACATGCGGCACGTCGAGCGCGACGATGGGCGCGCCTCGCTGGGCTGTTTCGATCAGCGCGGTGAAGGCATCGGCGGAAAAGTCGTAGGTCCGGTCGAGAACGGACGGGGCCGCCAGCAAAGACAGGTGTTCGGCGCATTTCGACAGCAGCCGGTCGAGCAGCACATCGTCCATTCGTTCGGCGGAAAACACCGCTTCCGCGATACCCTGGGCCGGGTCCTGGTCGAAATTGATGTTCGCCGTGCCGAACGGCAGATCCAGATCGGCGAGCACCACGTCGTTCGAAAACAGCTTGGAAATGGACCAGGCGACGTTATGGGCGATCGTCGAGGACCCGACGCCGCCCTTGGCGCCCACGAAGGCGATCGAACGACCCAGCGGCTCGGCGTCGGGGGCCGTGAACAGCGCACCGATCACGGTCATGACGTCGGCGATCGAGATCGGCGCGACGAGATATTCCGAGATGCCCCGGCGCACAAGATCGCGATAGAGCGAGACATCGTTGTAGTGGCCGATGATGACGACCTTGGAGCCGGGGTCGCAGACCTCCGACAGAGCCTCGAGTTCGGCGAGGAGCTCGCCCGGCGGCAGCTTCGATTCAAGCAAGACCAGATTGGGCGTCGGCGCCCCGGAAAAATGCTCGACCGCCGCGCGAATGCCGCCCATGTTGACGCGCAGATGCGTCTTTGCCATGCGGCGATCCAGGCCCGCCTTTTCGATCGGCTTGGAGACCCCGTCGGTTTCGCAGAAGGCCTGGATCGAAATCCGCGGCATCGGCCGGACTTTGTCCAGCCCGGCGCTCGCGTCCTCCACCTCGTCCGGCGCGTCGAACGACACGTCGTCCCTGATCGTCTCCGCGGTCACCATTGGTAGTCAGCCTCCGTGTCGTTCGGCTGCGCCATCGTCCGCTCGCCCTTGCGATATTTCTCCAGAATCTTGGTTCGCCGCTCGGCGTCGCTCGAATCCATGCCGCGCGGCGACAGGAGATCGCGCGGATCGGCGATCTGGGCGGCGAGGTTCTGCTGGCTGGCGCAACCGAAGTTGAAATAGTTCTTGTTTTCGGAGGTGTTCCCGAGATCCTCGGGCCAGCGGCCACACGGACCGGTCTTGGCGACCAGCGACGAATAGGCGAGGCGAATCGGCGTCGGCCCACTCGCTCCCGCCGCCGAATAGGGCTGAACGAAGATCCGATCGCGAGCGATTTTGCGTCCGCGCAAGGCCTTGACGATGCCGCCGGACAACCGGTCTGCGGCGTATTGATTGGCCGATCCCATCGGCAGCAGCACCTGGATCGTGTCGGCGCCGGAAGCGCGGAACCGGTCGGCGAAATCCTCGACGCGGCCGCGATCGGCATAGGAGAGGCTCGCGTCGGAGGCGACGACCGGAATATCGACCGCCGTCTGGGCCTCCGAGACCACGATCGGATGGCGCGTGCGATAGTCGTCCGGGATGGAACCGACCTCCACATGCTGCACATTGGCGCATCCGCCGGCGATCAGCAGCGCACCGAGCGCCAGGATCGTGCTCGCACGCAGACGGACCGACCGTCGGTCACCGCCCCGGCATTCGAAAAGGTCTTTCATCTGCGATCTCCTCGAACCGGTCATTTGTAGATAAAGCCGACGACGCCGTGATACCGGCCGGGGGGCAGCTTGGTTTCCATATGGCCGTAGACGCGATTGATCCGCCCCAGGAAGTTGCCGGCCCCGTCGCTGGAAAAGCCGAGGCCGTCGTCGGGCCGCGCCAGCGCCTGGCGCGCCACCGGCCGCACGAGATAAGGCGTCACGATGATGACGAGTTCGGTCTCGTAGCGCTGGAAGTCGCGGCTGCGGAACAAGGTGCCGAGGATGGGGATCTTGGAAAGGCCCGGGGTTCCAGAAATGACCTGGCGCACCTCGTCGCGGACGAGGCCGGCGATGACCAGCGAGCCTCCCGAGGGAAGCTCCACCGTGGTGTCGGCGAGGCGCTTGCGGATACCGGGCGGCGTCACAGCGGGAGCGACTCCTCCCGGAAAGCTGAACGGGCTCTCGAAGGTCGGCTCCGACACGCTGGTGCGGATCTTCAGGCTGATACGACCGGCGGAGAGCACCACCGGGGTGAAGTCGAGGCCGATGCCGTAATCGATCTTCTCGGTGTTGTATTCAACCGAAGCGGGCTCGGTATCGAAGCCCACGATATTGCCCGCCGCGTTGAGGATCGGCGTCCGCTTCTCGGCCTTCTCCGACTTGCCTTGGGGGATGACGAACTCGCCGCCGACCTTGAAGCTCGCCTTTTCGCCGGAAATCGCGGTCAGGCTGGGCTCGGCCAGCGTGCGCATGACGCCGGCCTGTTCCATGGCGTTGAGCTGGCTGGTGATGTCGAACCCGCCGATGCTGCCGGCGGTTTTCGCCAAGGTGTTGCTGATCGCCTTACCCAGGCCGAAGGGGTTGTCGATGTTGGCATAGGAAATGCCGTCCGACGCGCTGCCGCTGAATCCGAGCTGCTTGACGACCGAGCGCTGCACCTCGGCGACGGTGACCTTCAGCGTCACCTGATCCTGACCCTGGATCTGCAGCAGATTGACGATCTGGCTCTGGCGCCGGTCCTCCTGGGCGAAGGCGACGTCGCTGTTGCCGCCTCCCGCGCCGCCGGTGGCGGTTGCCGACTGAATATACTGGCCGGTCGTACCCTCGCCGCCGGTGACGAAGATGCGGGCCAGCCGCTCCACCTTGGCCGCGTCCTGGGGCGTCTGCACCATGCCGGTGAGGACGACATTGTCGTTCAGCATTTCGATCGTGACGTCGGAGGACGGCACATATTTGCGGATCGACGCCTCCAGTCCGCTGATATCTCGCTCGATTTTCAGGTCGATCGAGGCGATCTGGCGGTTCTGGCGATCGAAGACGACGATGTTCGTCTGGCCGATCTGCTTGCCGAAGATGTAGATGCGGCGCGCATCCCTGGTCACCGCGTCGGCCACCGCCGGATTGGCGACGAGGATATCGTGGGCGTCCGCCGCCAGCACGATGACCTTGGTCTTGTTGAGACCGAGATTGATTGTCTGGCTCGCCTGCCGGACGTTGACGACGGTGGGTTCGGCCGACGCGGGGAGCGGCGCGAAGACGGGCGTCAATGCGGTCGAGACGCCGGCAAGTCCCACGACGGCCCGGCGGAGCAGGGCAAGCAACATGTCGGATCGGTTGGAAGAGCTCATCGACCTGCCTGTCATTTGGACGTTGTGATGTCGGTGGACTGGCCGTAGCGCACGACCTTGATCTTGCCGCGCTGGGAGTTCTCCTGAGCCAGCAGGAAGGCGGCGTAGCCGGGGGAACCGGGCACCGAATCGGCGAGGGAGCGCAGCGACAGCACCAGCCGGTCGGCGATTTGCTGGGCGGCGGTCAGCGCTTCGGCCTGATCCGGATCGACCTCGAGCGTCGCCGTCGATCCGACGACGACTTTCTCCCCGTCCTTCTCCTCGATCGTCTGATCGATCGCGAGAACGCGGAGGTTGCGCAGCACCGTTTCGGTTGTGACTTTCTCGGCGCGACCGTCCGAACTGGCTGTCCGGCGGGTCATGATGATGTCGACATGGTCGTTCGGGAGCACGAACCCGCCGGCGGAGGTATCCGCCGCGATCTGGATGGCGACGGCGCGTTTACCCGCAGGCAGAATCGCCGACATGAAGCCGCGATCGGCGCGGATCAGCTTGGATTCGCGCACCGGTTCGCCGGCGAAAAAGGACTGTCGGGCGATCGAGCCCTTGAGTTCCTCGATCGCGTCCGGGCGATCGGATCGCACGATCAGCGTCGGCCCGATGCCTTCCTCCGGCCACTTCTGCCAGTCGAGGACGTCATTGATCGACCCACCCATCCCGACCTCCGTCGTGGTGACAAGCACGTCCGCAAGCTTGATCGGAGGTTCGGCCGGAGCGGCCGTAATGATCACCGGCTCGGCCGGCGCCGGCTGTGCGAGATTGAGAGCGACGAAGCCGGCACCTGCAGCCGCGACAAGGGCGACCGCCACGACCGCGATGCGTGCAAGATTCATCGGACAACTCCCGCCAACTGGGCCGCACATTCGCGGCTGTTCGCATCGGTTATCGCCGACAAACCCTCAATGTATGGTTAACGAACTCTGACAGCGCGGCGCGGGCCGGCGTCTGTGGCCCGGTCAGAACGGATTGCGTGCCCATCCGCCGAGCGCGATGTCCATCCAGACGCTGTCGGAATAGACCGTGAGGCCGGCAGCGCCGAGGGCAATGCCGTAGGGAATTCCGGTATCGCGCTGAAGCAGGCGATCGATGAAATCGACCCCCGTCACCGGAGCGAAGACCACCCGGGACAGCAGCAGTCCCAGGGTCAGGAACCCGCCGAAAATCGAACCCAGAAGAAGATACTCGATGAGATCGGCCGACGGGCCGAACCACATGGCCGTCACGGCCATGAGCTTTGCGTCGCCGCCGCCGATCCAGCCTGCCGCGAATAGTCCGAAGGTGACGGCAAGGCAAATCAGCCCGACACCGAGATGCAGCGCAATTTGGCCGAATGGCATGCCCAGCAGCAGCGCGATCGCCAAAAATCCCAGAACGAGCGTCGCCGAAACGCGGTTCGCGATCGTCATCGAGACGAGATCGGAACTGGCGGCGTAAATCATTGCGAAGGGGAATAAGGTCAGAATGGCGACTGTCAGCATTCCTAACCCCAATCTTGCGTTGGAATCGCCGCTTGCGGAGACCGGCGACCAGCGGGAACCAGAAGGTTATCAGCCTGCCAAGACCCGGTCGTTCCCTTAAATGGAGGCGGGGACCGGACGTCCCCGTCTCGCATTCAGGTAGCGCATTGCACTTACTTCGGCGCGATGTTCGTGCCGATGGTCGTGAAGGTGCTCGTCAGATTGGTGCCGACCGTGGTGACGGCGGCGATGATGGCGGTACCGATCAGAGCGGCGATAAGGCCGTATTCAATCGCGGTGGCGCCGGACTCATCGTTGATGAAGCGCATGAAATGCTTGGACATGGGAACTCCTTAAATCCGATTGGCAGCAAACCCGCCGACTGTTTTCGTCGATCGGATAGGGGAACGTTACCCCCACGATGTTGCAATCGGCTTAAGGTTTTTGGTTGATTTTTTATTACATTCACTTCCCTAACTAATACTTAAAAAATGCTTACGATGGCTAATTAATCCTCCGTTTACCGCATTGTCGTATAGATCACGCTGATGGTAATCCGAGTAACCGGGACACGTCTCATGAATCGCCTTCTCCGCCTCGTGTTGCCTGCCATGATCCTGGGCCTTCTCTCCGTCGGAGCGCAGGCCGGCGATCACGGTGCGATCCTCGGCGTCGCTGTCGACCATGCCAGAATCATCGAGATCGACCGTCCCGCCGCGACGGTCATCGTCGGCAACCCGGCGATCGTCGATGTCGAGGTGCTGAGCTCGGAACGCCTCGTCCTGACCGGGCGCAGTTACGGCATTACCAATATCGTCATTCTCGACCAGGCCGGCGACATGATTCTCGATGAACAGGTCGCGGTGCAGACCTTCGAGAACAACACGGTCCGCGTCTATCGTCAGGCAAATCGGATCACCTACGCCTGCGCGCCGAAATGCGAGCCGACCGTGACCATCGGCGACGATCCGGGAAGTTTCCAGCAGGCGAACCAGCAATACGTCACGCGTCAGGCGATGGCGACCGAAGCCGCCGCGCGCTAGGCGCCGGATCGACAAAGACGCAAGACCAGTCTTCTGATGGAATTTTCGGGACGCCTCGGCGCCCCTATCCAATCGAGCCCGACGAACTATCTTCGCCACGGAAGGATTCACGGAAATCCACCGCAACGGAGACAGGCCTTTGGCGCGCGCGATTCTCATGGTTCTGGATTCCTTCGGCATCGGCGGCGCGCGCGATGCGGCAAGCTTCGGCGACGCGGGGGCTGACACGTTCGGCCATATCCTCGCGGCGGCGGAGCGCGGCGAAGCCGATCGCGACGGCCTGCGCAGCGGCCCCCTCGCCCTTCCCAACCTTCGCCGGCTCGGCCTCTACCGCGCCGCTGGTCAATCATCGAGCGAGGCATGCATCGGCCTTTGGGGCTCCGCAGGGGAAGTTTCACACGGCAAGGATACGCCCTCCGGCCATTGGGAAATCGCCGGGGTGCCGGTGCTCTTCGACTGGGGCTATTTCCCGCAGGAGATTCCCGCCTTCCCGGCGTCCCTCATCCAGCAGATCGCCGACGATAGCGATATCCCTGGCGTTCTCGGCCAATGCCATGCATCGGGCACAGACATCATCGCCGAACTTGGCGAGGACAGCATCCGAACCGGCAAGCCGATCTTCTACACCTCGACCGACAGCGTTTTGCAGATCGCCGCGCACGAGACGCATTTCGGCCTCGAGCGTCTCTACGACCTCTGCGCCATCGCGCGCCGGCATGTCGATCCGTTGAATATCGGCAGGGTCATCGCCCGGCCCTTCGTCGGCGAGACGTCGGAAAGCTTCCGCCGCACCGCCAACCGGCGCGACTATTCCGTGCCGCCGCCGAAGCCGACGCTGCTCGACCGTGCCGTCGATGCCGGCCGGCGGGTGATCGCGATCGGCAAGATCGGCGACATTTTCGCCCATCAGGGCATTTCCGAAGTGCGCAAGGGCGATGGCAACGATGCGCTGTTCGATGCCATGCTCGGCGCGCTCGACGACGCGACGGACGGCGATTTGATCTTCGTCAATTTCGTCGATTTCGACATGCTCTATGGCCACCGCCGCGATGTCGCCGGCTATGCCGCCGCGCTGGAGGCCTTCGACGCCCGCCTGCCGGAACTGGAGGCCAGGCTCCGGCCCGGCGACATCGCCATCGCCACCGCCGACCATGGCTGCGATCCGACCTGGCGCGGCTCCGACCACACCCGCGAGAACGTGCCCGTGCTGGTGTTCGGCCCCGATATCGCGCCGGGCAGCATCGGCCATCGTGAGACCTTCGCCGATATCGGCCAAAGCGTTGCCGCCCATCTTGGCCTGCCGGCCGGCCGCTACGGAACCAGCTTCCTTTGAGCAACGACAACGCCCCGGCCGTCGCCCGCGCCGGTCGCGGCGGCACAGTGCCCATGGCGGAGCTGCATTGTCATATCGAGGGCGCCGCCGATCCGGCGCTGGTCCTCGAATTGGCGCATCGGCACGGCATCGATCTCGGCGGCATCATCCGCGACGGCGCCTATGTCTGGCACGACTTCACCAGCTTCCTCGCCGCTTACGACCGCGCCGCGACGGTGTTTCAGAGCGAGGACGATTTCGCCCGGCTCGCCGAGGATCATCTGACGCGGCTCGCGGGCGCCGGCGCGATCCATGCCGAGTTCTTCATTTCGCCCGACCACGCCGAGGCGGGAGGAACCGCGCCGCAAGCCTATCTGGCGGGCCTCGCCGAAGGCGTCCGCCGCGCCAGCCGCGCCACCGGCATCGAAGCCCGGATGATCGTCGTCGGCGTCCGGCATCTGGGCGCCGAGCGGGTCGAGGCCGCGGCGCGCTTTGCGGTCGCCGGCGCCGTGTCGGAGCCGCTTCTGACCGGCTTCGGCCTGGCCGGCGACGAGCGCAGCTTCGCGCCGCGCGACTTCGCCAAAGCCTTCGACATCGCCCGCGACGCCGGTCTCGGCCTGACCGCCCATGCCGGCGAATTGTGCGGCGCCGACAGCGTGCGCGACACCATCGCGACGCTGAAACCGCAACGCATCGGCCACGGCGTCCGTGCCATCGAGGACGACGATCTCGTTCGGCGGATCGTGGCGGACGGCATCGTGCTCGAAGTCTGCCCCGGCTCGAATCTGGCGCTCGGCATCTTTCCCGATGCCGCCGCGCACCCGCTCCGCCGCCTGGTCGAGGCGGGCGTCAAGGTGACGCTGAACTCCGACGATCCGCCCTTCTTCGCCACCGATCTTGCCGCCGAATACCGCTTTGCCGAAGACGCCGGGATCGGCCGGGCCGGGCTGCTCGCCTTGACCCGCAACGCCATCGAGGCCGCCTTCGTCGATGCAAAGACTCGGGCGCGGCTTCTCGACAGGCTGATGCGCGACGCCATTTCGCTTGGCGCGCCGCCGTCAAGGCATTAGAGCTTCGGCCAATCCGCAGGCAGAAAGCGAGGCCCCATGGACGGCGTCACCGTCATCGACCACCCGCTGGTCCAACACAAACTCACCATCATGCGCAAGAAGGAGACCTCGACAGCGAGCTTTCGCCGGCTGCTCCGCGAGATCTCGACGCTGCTCTGCTACGAGGTGACGCGCAATCTCGACCTCACCACCATCCGCATCGAAACGCCGATGGAGGCGATGGACGCGCCGGTGCTGGAAGGCAAGAAGCTGGTCTTCGCCTCCATCCTCAGGGCCGGCAACGGCCTCCTGGAAGGCATGCTCGACCTCGTGCCGGCGGCGCGGGTCGCCCATATCGGCCTTTATCGCGACCACGAGACGCTGCAGCCGGTCGAATATTACTTCAAGGCGCCGGACGATCTGGCCGACCGGCTGGTGATCGTCGTCGATCCGATGTTGGCGACCGCCAATTCCGCCATCGCGGCGATGGACAAGCTGAAAGAGCGCGGCGCCCGCAACATTCGCTTCCTCTGCCTTCTCGCCGCGCCCGAGGGCGTCGCGCGGTTTTGCGCCGCGCACCCGGATATTCCGGTGTTCACCGCGGCGATCGACAGCCATCTCAACGACAAGGGCTATATCGTGCCCGGCCTCGGCGACGCCGGCGACCGGATGTACGGCACCAAATAGCGAACCTCGCGGCCGACGAGGCGTTAACGCATTGGCAACCGCGCCGACGAAATCCGCCGGCAGGCCACCAAGCACTTTCGCGGACGTTAACGGCGATGATCTACGCTGGTCCGGTTTCCCGAAACGGTGCGGATCGGCCGATGCAGAAATTCGTCTTCCTCCTCGTCCTGTCCTCGATGGTCGCGCTGGCGGCCCCCTCGGCCTTCGAGGAATACCGCTCCCGCATGCTCACCGGACAGGTCGAGACGCTCGACGCCCCGCCGCAGGTGATCGAGGCCGCGGTGGAAGCACCACCCTCCGGTCGCCTGGCGCTGCTGCGCGCCGACCCGAGCGGTCATTTCCGTGCCGACGCGCGGATGAACGGCCGGCCCGTCCCGGTGCTCGTCGACACCGGCGCGACTTACGTCGCGCTCGACCAGACCACCGCGCGCCAGCTCGGCATCGTCCCCGGCATGGCCGACTATCGCCACAGGGTGCAGACCGCCAACGGCGAGACCAAAGCGGCGCTCGCCAGCATCAACCGTCTTCAACTCGGACCGATCGAGTTGCGCGACGTCGAGGCGCTGGTCACCCAGGACGGCACCCTGCCGGTCACCCTGCTCGGCATGAGTTTTTTGAGCCGCCTGTCGAAATTCGAGATCGCGGACGGCCGCCTGACGCTCAGCCAGTAGTCCGATCGGGCGGAGGTCAGGGCGGCTAGCCATATTGGTTTGCCGTGCGGGACGAAGGGGACATCGGGTCCGCAGTCTGAACCGGCAACTCGCACCGACACCGTCGTCTCACCGCCCGAGACTTCCAAGCGTGGCCCGCTGCTTCTTGTCCCGTGTCTCGTTGGGATCTTCCATCGCCTCAACCGACTGGATATATTCGGCAATATACTCCTGCGGCAGGGCGTGTTCTCTACCACCTACAAGGACAAAGTTCTTGTACCAGCCATAGGGTTTGAGGCTGTCGTCGATGTAGTCGGGGGTGGCGAGATAGGTAAGGACCTTCCGTCTGCGGCCTTTGTCGTTGATGACCGTGACCATCGCGTGCTCGTAGCCGCTGCCGACGCCTTCGGCCTCATCTAGCTTGGCACGCTCGGCAGGATCGAAGCTGAACAAGACTCCGATCACGCTATTGTCGTTGCCACTGGCAAATGCGTTGCACTTCCCGGACTTGTCCGCACTGCGCTTATGGAAACGAAGCGCATGAGCCGGCAAGGTAGCAATACCGAGCGGCTTGCAACTCGGCATGCGCTTACGCAGCCGGGCGGTCGACATGTTGGACCCGTAGGCAAAATAGACGACTGGCTCCGGTGGCCCAGTCTCTGTTTTCTTCAACGGCTCGATCGGCGGATTGCCCGGCTTAAGGATCGTGCGCAGCGGTACTGTCATTATGCTGTGCTCATCGGATTTTTCGCCTTCGCGGGTGATAATGGGCTGTCCATTCTCGAGGTCGAGGATTGGAACGGGCCTGCCGGCCCATCCGCAGTCGGCGCAGCGCGGTCGTTCCCAGAGCACCCCGAGTGCCGCGGTATTTTCGCCCTGTTCGGGTTCGAGGTGCCGCGAGCCGCAGTTCGGGCATTTCTCAGGCACACCGCGCAACTCGCGAAGGATCAATGAGGTCGCCATGCCGCAGGCGTGCTGGATCAACGAGTGCGCTATGTCGGCATCAATCCAAGTGGCCGACTTATACCAACTCTCGGATTGTATGACTCGTAGGGGATTCTCGGCGCGGAACTGATGTGATTCATTGGTGCGAACAGGAGGATGTTCGCCATGGCCACGCCGGTTCCGCTTCGCTCTGACTTCGATACGA
>Ga0209347_1003237_pt1 | contig 19511 bp, 13 predicted proteins | sample AutmiccommuBRH23_FD_187382 | JGI IMG/M metagenome (GOLD analysis project Ga0209347, IMG submission 187382) | Deep subsurface microbial communities from Mt. Terri, Switzerland - Autotrophic microbial communities BRH/23 (SPAdes) (version 2) | ecosystem: Environmental > Aquatic > Deep subsurface >...
GTGCCGCGGTACTTGATCGCATTGCCGACGAGGTTCTGAAACAGCTGAATGAGCTGCGTCTGGTCGCCGACGACATCAGGCAGCGCGTCGTGCGTCACCACGATCCGCCCGTCCTCGATGGCCCCCTGCAGGTTGAGGAGCGCCTCGTTCAGGGCCGTCTCGCTCGACGTGTCGATCAGCGACTCCCCCTTGGTTCCGACCCGCGAGAAGGCAAGCAGATCCTGAATCAGTCGCTGCATCCGGCTCGCTCCATCCACCGCGAAGTGGATGAACGTGTCCGCATCCGCGTCGAGCTTGCCCTTGTAGCGGCGCTCGAGCAGCTGGGTGTAGCTCGCGACCATCCGCAGAGGCTCCTGCAGGTCGTGCGAGGCGATGTACGCGAATTGCTCCAGCTCCTCGTTGGATCGCTTCAGTTCGGCCACTTTGCCGAGAAGCTGCGCTTCGGCGTCCTTTCGAGCGGAGATGTCGCGGATCGCGGCGGTCACCAGAAACACCCCGGAGCTCTCCAGAGGACTGAGCATGATCTCGATCGGGAACTCGCCTCCGTCCTTTCGCAGGGCGGACAGCTCGATGCCGGCGCCGATCTGCTGGGCGAGGGCGTCTTCCGCCGAGCGAAGTGCGTCCGAAGCGAGGCGTTCCGCGAAGCCCTCCGGAATGATGCTCGTGACCTGCTGACCGAGCAGCTCATCGCGGCGATAGCCGAACTGCTTCTCGGCCTGCACGTTGACCAGAACGATCTCGCCGTCCTGGCTCACGACTACCATGGCGTCCGGCGCGGCTTCCAGCAGTCCGCGGTAGCGCCCTTCCATCTGCACGAGATGCTGCTCGGCTGCCCTTCGCACGCTGATGTCCCGGATCGCGGCGGTGACCAGAATGCCGTCGTCGCTCTCCAGCGGGCTGAGCATGATCTCGATCGGGAACTCGGTGCCGTCCTTGCGCAGCGCGGAGAGCTCGATGCCCGTTCCGATCTGCTGCGCCAGCGCCTCCGCCGCCGTTCGGGTACCGTCGGCGATGATCCGCTCGGCGAACCCCTCGGGAATGATGTTCGTGACCTTCTGTCCCACCAGCTCGTTCCGGTGATAGCCGAACTGCTTCTCGGCCTGCACGTTGAGCAGCACGATCTCGCCGCGCTGGTTCACGACCACCATGGCGTCGGGCGCGGCTTCCAGCAGCCCGCGGTAGCGACCTTCCATCTGCACGAGATGTTGTTCAGCTGCCTTTCGCACGCTGATGTCCCGGATTGCGGCGGTCACCAGGATGCCGTCAGCGCTCTCGAGCGGACTGAGCATGATCTCGATCGGGAACTCGGTGCCGTCCTTGCGCAGCGCGGAGAGCTCGATGCCCGTTCCGATCTGCTGCGCCAGCGCCTCCGCCGCCGTTCGGGTGCCGTCGGCGATGATGCGCTCGGCGAACCCCTCGGGAATGATGTTCGTGACCTTCTGTCCCACCAGCTCGTTCCGGTGGTAGCCGAACTGCTTCTCGGCCTGCACGTTGAGGAGAACGATCTCGCCGCGCTGATCCACGACCACCATGGCGTCGGGCGCGGCTTCCAGCAGGCCGCGATACCGTGCCTCGGACTCCGCGATCTCGCGAAGATCGTGAGCCGGCTGCGCGACATCGAGTAGCGAGCCGGCCGTGTCATGCGATGCGATCACTCTGCTCCCGCCGTCTTGATGGTGTGCGGATGGCGGACATGCGTGTGATTTCCAGCCGGTGAGATCGGGGTCGATCTTTCCTCGACGGCGAGCGGGCTCGACGCCGAATCCGAGGCCCTGCTTTCACCGGCAGTTGTCGCTAACCCGCTGAAGATGAACGGCGGCGCGCCGAGCTGCGACTGGAAGGGGAAGCGGGGGAAAGAAAGGTGGTCGCGCTGGGACGAACGCGCGGGGAGAACATTCTGATGAGGCATAAGCTCGTTTACACGCGAGGATGCTGCCACGGCTAACGAGCGGGACGGTCAGAGGGGATCGGTGCTTTCGGGCCCGCCGGCGTCACTCCAGCCGAGCACCTCGCGAACTCTTGCGCCGAGGGTTAGCGGATCGAACGGCTTGCTGATGACGCCCTCGACCCCGAGATCGAGCAGTTTCCGGACGTCGCCCTCATGGACCTTCGCGGTGAGAAAGATGACCGGGATGTCCCGGGTGCGCTCCTCCTCGCGAAGATGGGTGAGGCCGGTGGGACCGTCCATGTCGGGCATCATGACGTCGAGCAGGATGGCGTCGGGGCGGGAGGTGCGCGCGATGTCCAGGCCGACCAGACACGACTCCGCCGCTGCGACACGCCATCCTTCGGTCATTTCGAGACTGAGGCTGGCGATCTCTCGAATGTCGGCCTCATCGTCCACGATCAGGACGTACCGCATCTGCGGCGAGGTGAGGGGGGACACGCCCGCTGACTTGCACGTTCGAGGCCGTGATGGCCTATATTCGCAGGAGTGACTGACATCCGGCCGACTCTGCTGATCGTGGACGACGACCCGAATGTCGTCGCCGGGCTCTCCGCGCTGCTCGCCGAGGAGTGGGACGTCCAGACGGCGAGGACGGGCCGTGAGGCCATCGTCACGTTCGGGGAGCTCTCGCCCGACATCGTGCTCCTGGACGTGCGGCTGCCCGACATGTCGGGACTCGATCTTCTGAGTCAGTTCAAGATGTACTCCGAAACGGTGGGCGTGATCATGATGTCCGGAGCGGGGACATTCGACCGCGTCGTCGAGTCGGTGAAGCTCGGGGCAGAAACGTTTCTTCAGAAGCCTTTCGACTACGCCACTCTTCAGCTCACGCTCACGAACGTGTCCCGCATCATCGCCACGCGGCGCGAGCTGCTGGCGCTCAAACGCGGCGACGGGGCCGGTCTGGCTCACCTGCCGGGCATTTCCTCCTCGATCGCCGGGCTCAATCTCCTCATCTCACAGATCGCCAGTGCGCCGTCATCGGTGCTGATCGAGGGTGAGTCCGGAACCGGCAAGGGCGTGCTCGCAAAGCTGATCCATGCCCGGTCACCGCGCGCGCGGGCTCCATTTCTCGATCTCAACTGCGCCGGCCTTTCGAAGGAGCTCCTCGAGTCCGAGCTCTTCGGCCACGAGCGCGGGGCCTTCACCAACGCGATGAACATGAAGCAGGGGCTGTTCGAGATCGCCGCCGACGGGACCCTCTTCCTCGATGAGATCGCCGAGATGGACATCACCGTGCAGGCTCGCCTGCTGAAGGCTCTGGAGGACAAGCGCTTCCGGCGGGTGGGAGGCGTTCGCGACCTGAACGCGAACTTCCGGCTGATCGCGGCCACCAACCGGGATCTCGCCGACGACGTCAGGCACAATCTCTTCCGGGGCGACTTGTACTATCGCCTGAATGTCGTCCGCGTTCGCATGCCCGCGCTTCGCGAGAGGCTGGAGGACGTTCCGATTCTCGTGGACGTCCTGTTGAAACAGCTGGCGAGAGACATCGGCCGGGCCCTGCCCGAGGTGAGTCCCAGCGCGATGAAGAAGCTGCAGACCTACTCATGGCCCGGCAACGTCCGAGAGCTGCGCAACGTTCTCGAGCGCGCGCTCCTCACGCTGAGCGGCAAGGAGATTCGCAGCGAGGATCTGATCCTGGAGTCGGGACAGCTGGTGAAAACGTCGGACAACGCGTTGCCGACCGCCGACTGGGAGATCCGTCCGCTGGACGACGTCATCGTGGACTACATCGGTGCCGCGGTGAAGGCCGCCGGAGGCAACGTGCGCAAGGCAGCGCGCCAGCTTCAGATCAGCCCATCGATGCTGTACGCACGGCTGAAGCAACGTCCTCCCGGCGAGTGAGGGCACGCGTCTCGAACCGTACACGCCCGCCCCCCTGGCGTGGCGAACTTCTTGCTGCCCAAGCCAGCCGAGCCGTAATCCGGCTACTCCACTCTGGCAAAGAGGAGAAAACATGGAACAGGAGAAGAAGGAGATGAAAGGAATGAGCTGGGGGAAGTTCGCCGGGATGATCCTTACCTCGGTGGTCATCATGTTCGGGTTGATGTACCAGCTCGTATATTCGGCAGATCACGTGATGTTCAGCGTCAACCGTCTGGTCGCCTCCCTGGTGATGGGGTGCGTCATGAGCATCGTCATGCTGGCGTTCATGTGGTCGATGTACAAGGGAACCACGACGAAAATCGCGGTCGTGGTCGTGGCCGCGGTGCTCGGCGCGATCCTTCTCGCGGCGAACCGGGGGCAGTCGCTCATCGATGACACCCGCTTCATGGAGTCGATGATCCCGCACCACTCGATCGCCATCAACAACGCGCGCAAGGCGAGCATCAGCGATCCGCGGGTCCGCGAGCTGGCGGATGAGATCATCGAATCGCAGGTCCGCGAGATCGCCGAAATGAAGCTGCTCCTCGAGGACATCGAGCGAAACGGAGAGAGGGGAGAGACCGACCTGCCGCCCCGCACCGCCGAGCTGACTCCGGAGCTGGCCCAGGAGGCGCGGAAAGTCCTGGAGTAGAGCTTCGGAGAGGCGAGCACGGTGCAGGTAGTGTCGGGACCATGGTTCCCGGGTGATCCCCGTTTTACACCGCTGGCCCGCACGCTAGACGCGAAATTCTCCTCCCCCGTATCACTTCCCATGAGGACCCGGGCCATCGTCTCCGCTCTCGCTCTCCTGCTTTTCGGCGCCTTTCGAGCGCATTGTCAGGAGATTCTCATTCCGTTGACAATCGACGGCAGTGTGGCTGGGGGATATGGCTCGGAGTGGATCACGGACCTGACCGTGTACAACGGTTCGGATGAGGAAATGATCTACTTTCCTCCCTCATGTGCGCCGATCATTCCGGCTCGATTCTGTACCGAACCGCAATCGTTACCGCCGAAAGCCTCTGTCAAGTTGAATCACCTGCGGAAACACCTCCCCGGACCTGGCGTGATCCTGAACGTCCTCGCCGGTCCCGCGGACGCGCTCGCGTTCAGCCTCAACGTCGCCGATGTATCGAGAACTCACGAAAATCTCGGCACGGAAATACCTGTGGTTCGCGCAAGAGACGCACTCACCGGAGTGACGAATCTTCTCGCCGTTCCGACGCGAGAGGACTTCCGCGCGTTGCCGAGGATCTATGATTTCGACGGGAGGCCCGAGTCGCTGTTTCGGATCCGTGTTTTCGACACTGCGACTGGAAGTGTCGTTGTCGAGTCGGAGGTCGCTACGCACGGGTACTCAACGTTTCCCCACCCCGACGTGATCGCGAGTCCCGGGTACGCTGAGATGCGCATACCCGCAACCCCAAGCGAGGAGGCCAGGGTCGAAATATCGCCGTTGACACCCGGGGCGAGGTACTGGGCTTTCGCCAGCGTCACTGGCAACGTGACTCAAATGGTCACCCTGGTGACTCCGCAGTAACCGCTGGGTGGTTGCTCCGCCGTCAGGCACCCTTGTCATTTGCTTATTTGGAGGATCGGGTACAGACTGTACCGTACCGTACACGCCTGATCCGCCGGCCACTACGGGCGCACACGAGCCTCGGTGAGTCTTCCTGCCTCGCGCGCCGTCCGCCCCGCCCCCTTCAGACGAGTAGTCCTGAGTGAGGCGAAGATGACTCGAGCTCCAAGCACAGACGACCAGGCCGGAATCCAACCTCGCCCTCCGCCTGAGCCCGATTCTGCGTCGGCACTGACCAACGCTTCATCCTCCTCGGCCACCGCCGTGCGTGTCGTCGGCGTGGGCGCCTCGGCGGGTGGGCTCGACGCGTTCATCGACCTGGTCTCGGCCATTCCCCCGGATACCGGACTCGCCATCGTTCTGATCCAGCACCTGGATCCCCGCCATCACAGCCTGCTGACCGACATCATGGCGGGCGTCACCGCGATCCCGGTTCGCGAGGTCACCGACGGGGTGGCGATCGAGCGCGATCACATCTACGTCATCCCTCCGGACAGCGAGATGACGGTGGAGGGGGGAGTCCTCCGGCTGAAGCCGCGAACATCCAAGGTTCCCCATCGCCCGCTGGACAGCTTTTTCTGCTCGCTCGCGGAGGACCGGGGGGACGGCGCCGTCGGCGTGGTTCTCTCCGGCAATGACGCCGATGGTGCGTTCGGACTCCAGGCGATTCGCGACGCGGGAGGGATCACCTTCGCGCAGACTCTGGAGAGCGCGAAATATCAGGTGATGCCGCGGGCGGCGGCCGCCGCCGCGGACTTCGTGCTTCCTCCGGCGGGGATCGCCCGGCAGCTGGTGAGCCTTGCCACGCGCGCCGAGTCCATCGTCAGCAGACAGGGCGAGCCGCTCGAGACGGCCGAGTTCGAGCGCATTCTCGGTCTGCTGCGAACGACGCATCCGGTCGATTTCGGACATTTCAAGCGCGCCACCCTGGAGCGCCGGATCCTGAGGCGCGTTCTGCTCGGGGACCACGACGGACCGGCCGCCTACGCGGACTTTCTGGAGAGAGAAAGCGATGCCGTGGAGGCGCTCTATCAGGATCTTCTCATCGGCGTGACATCGTTCTTCCGCGAGCCGGCGCGTTTCGAGGCGCTGAAGTCGATCGTCTTTCCTTCGATCGTCGAGGGACGAGACTCGACCGATAGCGTTCGACTCTGGGTTGCGGGCTGCTCGACCGGCGAAGAAGTGTACTCACTCGCCATCGCACTGCTCGAGTTCCTCGACGGCCGTCCGAACCCTCCGCGAATCACCATCTACGGGACGGATATCAACGAGCGATCGCTTCGCAGAGCCCGCGCAGCGGTTTACTCGCTGCGCGCGCTCAGCGGAGTCGCGCCCGAGAGGCTCGAGCGCTATTTCACCCCGGCGTCGGGAGGGCACAAGATCGCGAAAACGGTGCGCGAGCTCTGCGTGTTCGCCGCCCACGACGTGACGCGCGATCCCCCGTACTCACGGATCGATCTCGCCATCTGTTCGAACGTTCTGATCTATTTCGATCCTGAGCTTCAGAAAAAGGCGGTGGCCCTGCTTCAGTACGCGCTCGCCCCAGGCGGGTTCCTGATGCTGGGAAGCTCGGAGACGCTCCGCGGCGTTGCCGGTCAGCTCGTCCCCGTGTCGGCGAAGCCGCTCATCTACGGCAAGCGCCCGGTGGGGGGTGCCACGGCCGCGATCGACGTCGCCGGCCGGGCTGCCAGATCGACTCACACCGCCACTCCCTCCGTCCCCGCGCTTCAACGCCCTGGTCTCGAAGCGAGTGCCGAGGACGACGCGTTTCTCGGAACATGCCTGGCCCCGTGCGGGGTCCTGGTCAACGAACAGATGGAGATAACGCGCGTTCGGGGAGACATCGCTCCGTTCGTCGCCCTCGAGCCGGGAGATGCCTCGCTCAACCTCTTCGACCTGCTCCGGCACCGCGAGATGGGGGCATTGCTGCGACCCGCCGTCCGTCGGGCGCTGCGGAAGGGGATTCCGACGACCCGCGAGGAGATCCTCGTCGTCGAGGGCGAGCAGCTCCTCTCCGTATCGTTCGACGTGATCCCGTACGGATTATCGTCTCCGCCGCACGACAGCTGCTGGGTGCTGTTCCGAGTCGTCCCTGGCCGAGCCCGGAAAGCGAAGCCGGCGCGGCGCCCTACCGAGTTGGAGAGTCTTCGCCGCGCGCTGGCGGCGGCGATCGAGGATCGCGAAAGGCTGGCCGACGAGACATCTGCCGCGGCGGAGGAGGCCCAGTCGAGTGATGAGGAGCTTCGCAGCGCCAACGAAGAGCTGGAGACGGCGAAAGAGGAACTGCAGTCGGCGAACGAGGAGCTGAGCACGCTCAACGAGGAGCTCCGCCTTCGCAACACGGCCCTGGTGAGAATGAACGACGACATCGAGAACCTGCTCGGCGCCGTGGAGATCCCGATTCTGTTCGTCGGCGTCGACCTGGCGGTGCGGCGCTTCAACATCACCGCCGGTCTGCTGCTCAATCTGCGCCAGGAAGCGATCGGCAAGCCGCTTCGCGAGGCGAAATCGATCGTCGACGTCCATCGTCTCGAGTCGCTCGTCGGCGCGGTGATGGAAACAGCCGAGGGGGTCGACGCCGAGGTTCAGGATGAAGTGGGCGACTGGCGCCTGCTGCGGATCCGGCCATATCGGACGTCTGGTGGCGCCGTCGAGGGAGCGATCGTGGCGATCCTGGACATCAACGCCTTGAAGCGGAACATTCTGGTCGCCGAGGAGGCGACGCGCGACGCGACGATGCAGTCGCAGGCGAGTGCGCTGCTGGCGTCGTCGCTCGATTACGAGACCACGCTTGCGTCTCTCGCGCAGCTCTCGACCGCATCCTTCGCCGACTGGTGCGCGGTCGACCTGATCAATGACGATGGGTCGATCCGCCACCTGACCGTCTCGCATGCGAACCCGGTCCTGCGCGATCTCGCGCTCCAGTTCCAGCAGGTCGTCTTCAGCATGTCCGAGAACGGGCCGGGAGCGCCTCAGGCGCTGCGCCGGCGGGAGTCCGTGCTTCTGTCCGACCTCGCCGAGTCCAGGCTGAGTGGCCTTCAGCCCGAGCCACGGGTCACGCAGCTCATCGATGCCCTGGGCGTGCGCTCGCTGATCAGCGTTCCCCTGATCGTCCGAGGCAAGGTGCTCGGCACGACGACTTTCTCCTCTTCGACTCGCAGATACGAGAAAGCCGATCTGCGACTCGCCGAGGACCTCTCGCAGCGCGCCGCGATCGCCATCGACACGGCCATGTTGTTTCGTGAGGCCGAGGCCGCGAATCGCTACAAGGACACCTTTCTCGGGACGGTCGCGCACGAGCTGCGCACACCCCTAACCTCGGTCCTCGGCTGGGTTCAGCTCGCAAGGGAAAATCCCGACATGTCCGAGCAGGCCCTCGCCTGTATCGACGAGAGCGCGACCCTTCTTCGCCTGTTCATAGAAGATCTCCTCGACGTCGCCCGTATCCGCGAGCAGAAGCTCCGGATCGATATGGCGGAAGTCGACCTGGTGGATGTCGTCCGGTCGGCTCTCGATATTGCAGAAGCCGGCGCGCACCGAAACGAAGTCCGCCTCGAGCTCTCCATAGGGTCGGCGAAGTTGTGGGGCGACCGCGTGCGGCTGCTTCAGGTCGTCTGGAACCTGCTGAGCAACGCGGTCAAGTTCTCTCCTCCCGAAAGTCCGATCGACATTCGTGTCGAGCGCCTTGGCGACGACGTCCGGTTGTCGGTCGTCGACCGCGGCGTCGGGATCAGCCCCGAGTTCCTGCCGCACGTGTTCGAGCTATACCGCCAGGCCGAACCGAAGAGCTCTCCCCGGACGGGACTCGGGATCGGACTCTCGATCGTCGAGCAGATCGTCAAGCTTCACGGTGGGGCGATTCGCGCCGAGAGCCGTGGGCTCGACCAGGGTTCTTCGTTCATCGTCACGCTTCCGCTGAGCGATGGTGTTTCGAACGAGGCGGATCTTCCCCAGTCCCATTGATCCAGCTCGACGCCCTCTGATATCAAGAAGGGCCAGGGGCCAGGGGCCAGGGGCCAGGGGCCAGGAAGAACCGGCGTAGAGCCTTCTGCTCAGGTAGGGGGCTTGGGCGCCTTCCAAAATCTCTCTCCGGGTATCGTCTGACCATGATGGAAGCCGTTCTATGGGTTGCCGCCGTTGTTGCCGCTTTCTTCGTGCTGCATCTCGTGGCCTCGTACGCGGAAGATCGCGGATGGATCTATTACCGGAAAAAGAAGGCTTCCCCCGGCACCGCCTCACGCGCGTTTCTCGAGCTCCAGTCGCTGGTGGATCCCGGAAGCCGCCACGTGATCGAGGCCGAGGAGCGGGACCCGGAGAGCGAGGACGCGGAAGGGAAAAAGTGAGGACGCCCCGCCGCCGCGGCTGAGCTGGTCAAAGCACCGCAACGCGATCTATGCGGGTGGAATCATGGGACTCACGGGTCTGGCGATCGCCCTCGATACCGCCATCGGATTGGCGGTTGCCGCCATCCTCGGTTTGGGAGTACGCCAGATGGTGGTCGCGGAGGAGAAATACCTGGAGACCAGGTTCGGTGACGAGTGGCGCGAGTACCGAGCGCGCGTGCGTCGCTGGGTCTGAGCCGCTAGCTGGAGTCGTCACCTGGCTCCCGTTCTCGGCTCGATCCTGCGGAATCGGACGTTCTGCAGTCGCAGCACGCCCCGATCAGCCCCGTCGATACAAAGCCGGAACCACGACAAGATTGAGCAGCGTCGATGTCAGGAGCCCGCCGAGAATGACTTGCGCCATCGGGCTCTGGATCTCATTTCCAGGAGCGCCCGAGGCGAGGACCAGCGGGATGAGCGCGAGCCCGGATGTCAGCGCGGTCATCAGGATCGGAGCCATCCGCTCTTCCGAACCCTTCCGGACCGCTTCGAGCGACGAGAGCCCCTCGGCGAGCAGCCGCTGGTAGTTGTTCACCAGCAGCACGCCGTTGCGCGTGGCGATTCCGAACAGGGTGACGAATCCGACCAGTGTGGCGATCGAAAGAACTCCGCCGCCAAGTGCCACCGCGATGATGCCGCCGATCAGGGCGAGCGGAAGGTTCACCAGCACGATCAACGTGTCGCGATGGCTTCCGAACTCGACGTAGAGCAGCCCGTACATTCCGATCAGGATCAGGAAAGCGAGCAGCATCAGGGAACGGACGCTGCGCGCCGCTTCTTCGAACTGACCGCCGAAGGTGACCAGGTATCCGGGAGGAAGCTCGACCCCCGCGTCGACCGCCGCCTGCGCCCGCTCGACCGTCCCCGCCAGGTCGGTTCCTTCGACGTTCGCCGTGATCATGGCGACGCGCTGGACGTTTTCCCGTCGGATCATCGAAGGGCCGAGATCGTGGCGGACGTCGGCCACGCTTCCCAGCCGGATGATGTCGCCCGCCGGAGTCGACACCGGCAATGAGGCGAGATTCTCCGGAGCGGAGCGGAGATCCGCGGGAAGCAGGACGGCCATGGAAGAGGTGAGTCCTTCCTCCACGATCTCCCCCGCAGCAACCCCCTGAAACAGCGCCTCCACCGCCTGAGATATGTCGGAGGGCGAAAGCCCGTGCTGCGCCATCGCCGTCCGATCCGGATCGATCATGAGCTGCGACACGGCTGCCTGTTCCTGGTTCGAGAGGTCCACGATACCGGGCACTCCCTCGAGCACCTGCTCGACGCGCGAGGCGATCGAGCGAAGCACCGCCAGATCCGAGCCGAAGACTTTCACCGCGAGGTTGGTCTTCGAGCCGGAGATCATGTGGTCGATGCGATGGCTGATCGGCTGGCCGAACGATACGGTGGTGCCGGGGATGGTCTCGACGGCCCGTCGCATCGCGGCGACGACTTCATCCTTCGTCCGTCCGTCGTCGAGCGAGCGAAGGACGACCTCCATCTCCGAGGCGTTGACTCCCTGAACGTGCTCGTCCTTCTCGGCGCGGCCTGTCCTGCGGCTGGTCGAGACGACCTCGGGAAACTCGAGCAGGGCCTGTTCCACCTGGCTGCCGAGACGGTCGCTCACTTCGAGTGGTGTTCCCGGTGGGCTGACGACGGAGATGGTCAGTGACCCTTCATTGAACGGGGGGAGGAAGCTGCGCCCCAGGCCGGGAAGGAGAGCGACCGCGGCGAGAAGCATCAGAAGGGCGGTCGCCACCACGGTTCGCCGATGCGCGAGCGCCCAGTCGAGGGTGGGACGGTACGCGCGATGGAGAATCCTGAGCACCCACGGCTCGCGAGCCTCGAGCACGCGGGCGCGGCCCAGCAGCAAGACCGAGAGTGCTGGCGTGACCGTCAATGCGACCGCCAGCGACGCAGCGAGCGCGGCGACGAACGCCAGCCCGAGCGGCCGGAGAAGACGCCCTTCGAGACCGGGAAGGACGAAGATCGGAAGGAACACCAGGATGATGATCAACGTCGCGAACAGGATCGGACTGACCACTTCCGTCGTTGCGCTGGCGACGACTTCCTCCGAGGAGCGGCGCTCGCTCTCCGGCTTCTCCTTTTCCTGCTTGAGACGCCGGAAGATGTTCTCGACGGCGATGATCGCGTCGTCGACCAGCAGGCCGATCGCGATGGTCAACCCTCCGAGGGTCATCGTATTGACGCTCAGCCCGAAAGCGGAGATGACGAGAATCCCTACGACGAGCGATAGCGGGATGGCGATCACAGAGATCAGGGTCGATCGCAGATTTCCGAGGAAAAGCACGAGAATGAGCACGACGAGGATCGCACCATCGCGGAGCGCCTCCACGACGTTCCCGATCGCCGTGTCGATGAAGTCAGCCTGGCGGAAATTCTCCTTCTCGATGACCACTCCCGCAGGGAGCGCCTGCTGAATCCGTTCGAGCGTCGCGTCGATTGTCCGGGTGAGCTCGAGCGTGTTGGTGCCCGGCTGCTTCTGAACCGAGAGGATGACGGCCGGCTCGTTGCGATACGAGGCCGTGCCCCGCGCCGGCTCTTCGCCCCACGCGACCTCGGCGAGCTGGCCGATGCGGACCGGAATGCCCTCCTTCACGGCCACCACCGTCGCGGCGATGTCTTCAGGGGAGCGCGCTCTCCCCATTCCGCGAACGAGATACTCCTGCCCTCCCTCGACATGAAAGCCCGCTGCCGGGCTGCGGCTCGCGGTCGACAGCGCGTCGATCACTTCCGGCAGCGGAATGCCGTACTGCTCCAGCGCGGCCGGCCGGATCGTGATCTGGAGCTGGCGGATCTCTCCGCCGAGCGCGCTGACCTGCGAGATGCCGGAGATCGAAAGGAGGTTGCGCCGCACAACCGTTTCCGCGAGCCGTCGGAGCTCCATCGGAGAAACGGTGTCCGAGGTCATCGCGATGAAGGTGATCTCGCCCATGATCGACGAGATCGGGCCGAGCTCCGGGGCGTCGACCTGCTCGGGCAGCTCGACTCGCTGGAGCCGCTCGGTCACTACCTGGCGCGCCTGATAGATGTCGGTTCCCCATTCGAACTCGACCCAGATCACCGAGATGCCGTCCGCCGAGACCGATCGCAGGCGCCTCACGCCAGGCGATCCATTGACCGCAGACTCGACCGGGAACGTCACCAGGAGCTCGATCTCCTCCGGCGCCATCCCGGGGGCTTCCGTAATCACGGTCACGGTCGGGGCGGAGAGGTCGGGAAAGATGTCGACCGGAAGCGACCGGACCCAGATGGCCCCGACGATGATCAGAAGAACGGCACCCGCCAGGACGAGCCAGCGGTGGCGAAGCGAAGTGCGAATCAGGCGCTCGAGTGGTCTCAAATGCGACTCCTAGTGGACGTGGCCCTGGGCTTCACCACCGGACATCAGCGTCTCGCGACGGATTGCATCCCCGCCGCTGGTGACGATTCGTTGCCCGGGGATGAGGTGGTCGACGAGAACCAGGTCACCCTGGCGCTCGAGCAGAGAGATCTCCTGCCTGACGAAACTCTCGCCGGCGAGCTGGAGATAGACCACAGGGACGCCGCCATCGTCGATGACGGCCGTGGCAGGCACGACGATGCCTTCCCTCTCCTGCGACGTGAGGATGTGAGCTTCCACGCTCGAGCCGAGAGCCAGACCCGGAACGGGAGGGATCTCGATCAGGACGGTCACGGTGTTCGTCCGGGGTGAGATCTCCGGAGCGACGGAGACGACGCGGATTCCTTCGGTGATCCTCACCGGGGCTCGCTCGCGATCCACCAGGACCACACCCTCGATTCCCCCCTCGGGGATTCCGCGGGCCGCGGAAGGGGAGAGCGCGATCTCGAGCCAGAGTGCGTCGGTGCGAACGAGCCGCGCGAGCTCGGTACCTGCCGAGACCCTCGTTCCGGGTGATCCTTCGACCCGGGCGATCTGCCCGGCGAACGGAGCCCGGATGGCGACGCCTCCTGCCGCCGAGCCGCCGCGCGACGATCGCGCCGCGGCGAGATCCTGTCTGGCGGCCGATCGCTGCCCTTCCAGAGTCCGAACGCGCGCTCTCAATTCTTCGACCTCGCGCTGGCTGACCGCGTTCAGCGCGGACAACTCCTCGAGGCGTCCGAGTCGCGCGCGCGCTGCGGCGAGCTCCGTCTCGAGCCCGGACACGGTGGCTTGCAGCGATGGGAGGGATAGATCGGGCGAGACGCTCGGGACCAGGCTGAAGATCGCCTGACCTCGCGCGGCCGGATATCCCGGATAGGGCCAGCTTCCGCTGCCCGGCGGATGGAGGACGCCGTCGACCGGGGCGGTGATCGCCGTCTCGCCACCAGCCGGCGGACGAACGCGGGCGAGTCCAGCAGCGCTCAGCGCGAGGCGTCCCGATCGGACCCAGTCGGTTCCGAAGTCCGATCTCCACTGCTGCTCCTTCAGAAAGTCGACCGGCGTCGCGCCGCCCGTGGCTCCGCGCGGAGCCGGGGCACGCACCACGCCTCCGGGGTTCGCGGCATCTCCGACCCGAACCTTTCCGCCGCGAATCTCTTCATTGCCTGCAGGCGTCCGGATCCGGAACGCCAGATCGAACTCTCCCGCCGCCGGCGGAGTCAGCGCGATGGAGTAAATGCCCGGCCGGACCGGCTCGGTCGATCCGAACACCTGCTCTCCCGACGTGCCGATGAGGACGATGTCCACCTCTCCCTCGACCAGAGGAGAAAAATCCTCGAGTCTCGTCACGTGCGTGTGAGCGACGGCCGTCTGTCCAGCGACGAGGGCCCCGACCTCCGGGAAGACCTCAAACCGGTTTCCCCAGGCCGTCACCGACCAGCTGTCTTCCGCGCCGGCAGCGGTCTCGTTCTCCGCTTGACGGCAACCGCCCGCGACGAGAAGGGCGAGTGCAAGGAGCCCCGCGAGTGCGGGTTTCAGATCAGTGGTCATGACCGTGATCGGTCGTGGTGCTCGACTTCTCGTCGTGCGCATGAACCTCTCCGTCCGTGTGCTGATGGACCTCTTGCTGCGCCGTATCTTCCGCGCTCAGATTCTCGGTGCTGACGTCCTCCGGATAAGCCGGCTCGAAGGCTACTTCGCCGGTGGTTTCCGAGGCGGCCGACGGGGGAGGAGCGGATGTTTCCGTGACGGGGGCTTCATCTCCGCCGCAGCCGAGAGCAAGAACGCTGAGTGCGAACAGAATGGTGAGGGTCAAAATCGACTTGATCATGAGTTGGGCTCCTTTGAGTCGTTTGGTGTGTGGGATGAGTCGAGAAATCCAAGGCGCTGCAGCTCGCGCGATGCGGCGAGGGCGGACTCGCGAAGCTCCAGTAGCGCCAATTCGGCTTCGGTGACGGAGCGGTGGGTCTCGAGCAGATCGGTCAGGCTCGCTTCTCCGAGAAGGAACGCGGCCTCGGCTCCTTCGAGCATCCGGTCGTTCCCTTCCATCGTCGGGCTGATCGCTTCGATCTGTTCGGCGAGTCTGCGATAAGCCGCGAGCGCTCCTTGCCGACGCGCCTCCACTTCACGGCGAGCCTGGTCGAGCCTCGCACGCGCCGCTTCGACGCGCGCAGCGGCGGCGCTTCTTCCGGCCTGGTTGCGACCGAACAACGGCATCGACCAGTTGATCCCGTAGAGGGGACCGTCGACGGAGTCGGCTCCGCCTTCCTGCCGCTGCCATCCCGCCATCAACTCCGGCGAGCGAAGGAACCTCTTCGCGGCGCCTTCGGCCGCGAGGGCGGCGGCGAGATCGGCTTCCGCAGCGAGAACGAGAGGATGCTGCTCGGCGGTTTCTGCGATGGCCGACGTTGCGGGAAGCAATGGCTTCGCATCGGCGGGAACGCGGGAGCTCCATCGACGGGCCCGCGCTCGCATCTCCTCCTCGGTGGCGGATGCCAGAGCGTGCTGCGCCCCGAGGGCGCTCGCGGCCAGGAGCAGCCGGCGGGCTTCCAGTCCGGAGACCTCGCCGCTCTCGGCCCTGCGCGCTTCGCGTCGCGCCAGCTCCTCGAGGCGGGTGCGCTGCGAGAGGAGCCGGTCGGCCCTCGCGGATGCGAGCGCCCAGTCGGCGTAGGCTTCGCGCATCGATACTCGCAGCGCCGCGCGCTCGAGCCCGAGGCGAGCCTGCGCGGCCGCGACTTCCTTCTTCCGCGCCTCGATCTCCAGCCGCCGGCCGAAATCGGGAAGCTGCCACGAGATCATCGCGTCGGTTTGCGCCGCATCCCCGCTGGGGTCCTCCCGGACCAGGCCGATCGATGGGTTGTCGAAGGTGGAGGCAGCGACGAGGTTGCTTCTCGCGATCGCCAGCTCTTCTGCCGCGGCCACGGCCGCCGGGTGCGAGCCGTCCACCAACGACAAGTAGTCGGACTCGCTGAGTATTGTCTGGGCGCCGGCGCCCGCGCCGACGAGGGCCGCCAGGGTACCGGCCACGAAAGTACGAAACATGAACTGCTCCTCTCCACGGGTGAGAAATTCTCGACAGGCCTCAAGCGGCCCCGACGCGATTCACCCGGGTATCAAAGCAGAAATGCGCAGTGGGAGAGGTAGCAGGGCGGCGCGGGGCCGTATCGGCAACAGGCTTCCGGCAACACTGAGGTCGTCCCGTTGGATGTTGGGGCGATCGTGCCTGGAAGAGAGGATACGACTGCGTCCGGAAGTCCGGACGCGATCTGAGTGCGAGACAGGCGCGCGGCCTCGTGCTCGGAACCGACCGCGATCTGGTGCCGGTGCGCTTTGCCATCGCTGAGCTCGGTGTCGAGCTCGTGAGCGACATCAGAGTGCAACTCGCCGTGGTGATCGGCCCAGAGATGAAACCCGACCGCGATCGTGACGAAGGAGGGGGCCAGCCACGCGGCCACGATGAGGGCCGGAATCGCACGGGTGAGGAGCCTGAGCACGCGCGGATTGTCGCAGACGCTCCCCACCCCGTCAAACGCGGCAACCAGGACCGGACGGAGATATCGACACTGTTCCTCGGAGCGGTATGACGCAGACCGAGTCACATCCGAACCACGGACAGCAGGTACTGCTGCGGCAGCACGAACGTTCCGTTCGGCGACTCGTTCGCCGCTCGCCAGACTTCGAGCACCTCGGCGCACAGGTCGGCAAATCGCTCGCCGAGCATCGCGCGGGCCGTGACCATCGGCCCGAATCGGTCCATGAAGAAGCCGGCGAATCCTTCCGCCGATTCCCATTCGATCCGGTTGACGTGGCGCTCGAATCTGAAGCTCGCTGCGTGCGGCGCAAAACGCTCGCGGACGTACTCTTCGCTTCCCCAGAGGAGCGGCGCAGAGGCGAAGTCCGGCGGCGGAGGCAGGTACCGCGCCGCCGTGCTGAAGACCGCTCCCACGCTTCCGTCCGCGAGCCAGGTCGCGGTAGCCACCGTCCCTCCCTTCGCGCAGACCCGCGCCATCTCGTCCGCCACCCGCTGATGACGCGGGGCGAACATGTGGCCGAAAGTCGAGAGGACCAGGTCGAACTCTCCGTCCGCGAAGGGGAGCTCCTCCGCGTCCCCCTCTCTCCATTCGATCGTGAGACCCTCGGCTTCGGCGCGGGCCCTGCCGGCCGCGAGCAGCTTCGGAGTGAGGTCCAGCCCCGTCACGCGCCCGCCGGCCCGGGCGGCCGGGAGGGCCGCATTTCCAGTACCGCAGGCGACGTCGAGAACGCGCATCCCTGGCTTCACGCCGCTCCTCGCCACCACGAGCTCACCGACGTCCGCGATATATGGAGAGAGCGCCGGGTACTCTCCCGCTTCCCACACCGAGCGCTGACGGGTTCTGAAATCCTCGAGCTGCATCGACATGACCGTTCCTCCTGCAGGGTTCTGGCAATGAGTGCCGGAAACGCGGCGGCCGTTACAGGAAGAGGTTCTATTGATGCGCCCAATTGCGGAAAGCCGCGAGGAGCGTTTCGCGTACCTCGGGGGCGAGAGATTCTTCGGGCAGCCGCCCGGGGACGCTGATCGTGGCGCGCATCTGCTCGAGATACGTCCGGCAGCCACGGCATTCGAGATGTTCCTCGAAGCGCGCTTTCTCGGGAGCCGAAAGGTGGCCCTCCGAGGTAGGAGGTCACGAGCTCGACCAGCTCGCGGCGGACGCGAGAGCGGCCTCGATGCAGCATGACGCGCTGGTTGGCATCAGCGATCCCCAGGACGCCGCACACCTCGGCCGCTGCGAGCGCGCCTCGATTGCTCGGCATCCGATGACTCTCGACGACGACATGGCGGGTGCGCCTCATATTGTATGAGTGGCAGGATGCATTCGAATCGCGAGATGCCGAGGGTTACGGGGCGACGCTCTCGCCGACCGGCGTCCCGGTCTCCGCCGCCTCGGATATTGCCGCGACGGCCAGCTCCGGAGCCCGCTTCCAGAGGATCGCCACGCCCAGGGTTCCGGCCAGCAGCGACGCGGCGAACACCGCAATCTTGGCCGCTCCGAAGTCGTCTCCACTCAGCGCCTGGCCGGCGATGAAGAGAGACATGGTGAATCCGATGCCGCCGAGGGCGGCGGTGCCGGCGACGTGGCGCCAGTTGTACGAGGCAGGCTTCGTGCCGATGCCCAGTCGCACGGCCAGCCAGGCACCGGCGACGATTCCGACGAGCTTTCCCGCGACGAGCCCGGCTACGATGGCGCCGACGAGGAATCCACGGCCTGACAGAACATCCGGCGACCACACCAGGCCAGCATTCGCGAGCGCGAAGAGCGGGAGGACGAAGTAGCTCGACCATGGCTCGACGCTCCTGAGGAACTTGCTTGCGGGGGACTCCAGACGGTCGTGGATGGCATCGAGAGCGGAGAGCGCCGTCTCCGACGGACCGCTCTTCATCACCCCGTTCTTCGACTCCGCTTCGATCACCGCCTGCGCCTGCGCTACGAGCGCTCGAAGGTTCGCCGGCGGCCGTGTCGGAATGGCCGTGGCCAGAAGGACGCCCGCGAGGGTCGCGTGCACACCCGATTCGTGCAGCGCGAACCAGAGTGCGACACCAACGATCGCATACGGCAGCGCTCTGTAAACGCGCGCTCGGTTCAGCGCGTAAAGGCCGCCCGCGAGCGCCATCGCAACGCCGAGCCAGACGAGATGGAGCGCGCCCGAGTAGAAGAACGCCACGATCACGATCGCCACCAGGTCGTCGGCGATGACCACCGCGGTGAGGAACACCCGGAGGTCGATCGGCACGCGGTCGCCGAGGAGCACCATCAGTGCAACCGCGAAGGCGGTGTCCGTGGTGATGCTCATCCCCCAGGTGTGCCGGAACGCCTCCGGCGCGATGAGGAGGAAGACGACCGCAGGCACCACCATCCCGCCCGTGGCCGCAGCGAGAGGGAAGGCCGCCAACTTTCGACTGGCGAGGCGCCCCACCGTCAGCTCCCGCTTGATCTCGAGCCCTACGACGATGAAGAAGACGGTGAGGAGGCCGTGGTTGACCCAATCGATCAGGGGCAGGGCGAACGAGTTGCTTCCGAGCCGGAATCCGGCCGGCAGCTCCCAGAAATCGAGGAACGCGCCTGCCGCGGGGCTGTTGCTCAACACCAGCGCCACGAGCGTCATCAACAGCAAAAGAAGTCCCGTGGAAGGAGCCCATCGTGCGAAGTCGAGACTGGCGGCCTGGATGCGATGACCGAGGGAGCGGAACATCGCCTCGGTCAGCGACGACTCGTCCCATGCACCTTCGTAGCGGCGGCCGTTGATGAAAAACGTCGGTGTCACCCGGGCGCCGCTGTCGATCCCGCTGCGGGCGTCGGCGCGGACGCGTGCGTCAGCCGGCGCGGC
>Ga0209347_1003238_pt1 | contig 19507 bp, 18 predicted proteins | sample AutmiccommuBRH23_FD_187382 | JGI IMG/M metagenome (GOLD analysis project Ga0209347, IMG submission 187382) | Deep subsurface microbial communities from Mt. Terri, Switzerland - Autotrophic microbial communities BRH/23 (SPAdes) (version 2) | ecosystem: Environmental > Aquatic > Deep subsurface >...
CGGCCTATGAATGGGCCCGGGAAATACTCGCTAAATCGCCAATCTCCATCAAGATGCTCAAGTTCGCCATGAACCTCACAGACGACGGGATGGTGGGGCAACAGGTTTTCGCGGGCGAAGCCACCAGGCTTGCCTATATGACTGCGGAAGCGAAAGAAGGCAGGGACGCTTTTCTCGAAAAACGGCGGCCGGATTTCGGAGCAAATAAATGGATCCCCTGACTATACAAAAAGCAGGCAGCCTCAGGCAGCCTTGTTTTTAAATCGTCGTACAATAAGGTTTTTGGTTCTCCAGAAGAAGTGATAGATAAAGGGCAGGGGGTCGTGAAGAGCGTATTTAAGCGGGGTTTGCTTCCACAGGAAATTGCGGTTGAATAATTTTGCCGGCTCTTTTTTCAGATAACCCCACATCCCTTTCAGGCCTATAAATGTTGTTTCGCTGTACTCCGGAACCTTAAAACGCAGCCCTATGACCGTTTGGCAATACAGCCATGGAAAATTAATACCTGCAGGCACCGAAGCGTCTACGGTAGACCAGTATCGGGGGTTAATTTCCAGGATCAGGTACCGTTTAAGCCGGGTATCATAAATCAGGTCCACATTGGCCAGCCCGGTCCATTTCAGGCTTTCCATAAGGCGCGAGACGATCCGGATCACTTCCTCCTCATGTACGATGTTCAGTCCTATCTGGGGTGAGAACGGCTTAATCCCGTAGAGGAAACCTTTTTGAATGGTATATGCGAGAACCCTACCGTCCTTGCAAAGCACATTGCACCCGGTATCATAACCCACAATGTACTGCTGAAGAACGATCGGGAATTTAATTTCCCTGCTCCGGACATGCTGTTCCAGCGACTGGAAGTTTTCAAATTTCACAATGCCTTCGCCACCCCCGGTAAGTAGCGTTGGTTTTAATAACAACGGAAACTCAAGCCTGGGGAGTACCCTTGCAAGTTCTTCAGCATCAGCTACCGGGATGCTCTTTGGAGTGGGTATGTCCAGCGCCTGCATATGTACGGCCAGCCGGTTTTTACGATTCGCAGTGTCGAAAGATTCAAGGGAGGCGGGAATAAGTACTTTGTCCTGATATTTTAAGTGATCCCTGTGAAGAATAAGGGTGCGGATCCTGGTTTCGAAAACAGGCATCAGCACATCAATATTATATAACGTGCATAGCTCATTAATTTTGGCTATCCATTCCAGGTCATCGGCAGGCCTTGGAAAGTATATGAATTTATCGATATACTTAGAGAACCGCATGCTGATAATCTTCTTGTCCGATAGGACATATAAGCGGATTCCCTTGCAATCTGCAAAGCAATTAAGGACTTTTTGCAGATAATAATTTTCCCCGTCGGGGATTAAGACATTGATAACTTCTCCGGTATTTGACATTTACGAACTATCCCTTACTAACCCAGGATCCGGCATGTTTGGGGCAACATAAACCAGGTTGCATGAAGCGATGTCCTGGGCCATTGCCGTCCGGGTCCTGAGCTGCGCAAGATATTAATAAAATGCGTTGTTTCGGTTGATGATTATCAAAGGGAGAGTCGATAAACCAAAAAGAGCCCTGTCTTTTTAAGATCAGGACTCTTTTACGAGAACACTATATGAAAATGAAAAAATTAACTCCTTTATTATTACATGGTAAACATACTATCCATTTCCGGGTAAATTAAATTATTGTTGTGAGCCTGTATATTTATGTGGTGTAACGGGAAGTATCTGTTATCTGGCCTTTTTTATTCCCCTGATGTTGAAGGTGAAATGGCGGCCGTTACCGCTTCCAGGAAGGCGTTCAGGTCAAAATCCGGGGGCTCTGCAAGGCCTGTGCGCACAATCACCATATCCAGTGAAGGGATTATAAAGACATATTGCCCCTGGTAACCATTTGCAGAATAAAGGTCTTTGGGCACCCCGGGGTAAAATCCTCCTGAATTTAACCAGAAATGCGCGCCGTATCGCCCGTTGGAATGCGCGGTGGGGTGTGTAACATAGGAAACCCACCGGGCATCGAAGAGTTGCTCGCCATTCCAATTGCCTTCATTCAGATATAAAAGCCCGAATTTTGCCCAATCGCGGGTGCTGGCCCAGCCGTAGGATGAACCTACAAAGTTTCCGGCAACATCTGTTTCCAGCATCATGCTGTGCATCCCGGTTTTATCGATCAGAGCCTTGTAAGGAAAATCAATATATTCCTGTTCACTTCGGAACTGCCGGCGTAGGATCCCGGAGAGGAGGTTACTGGTTCCGGATGAATAGTTCCATATTTCCCCCGGCGGTGCCACCGCCGGTTTATCTATTTGTACCGCGGCCATATCCGCCTCCATAAACAGCATTCGGGTAACGTCTGAAATGGTACTGTAATCCTCTTCCCACTCCAGGCCGCTTTGCATCCGCAGGAGATGATCGATGGTAATGCCGTCGCGGACGTCGTTCTTCCAGTCAGGAAACGGGGCAGGCTGGCCAAGGTTTATTTTCCCCTGGTACTCCAGGATTCCGTAGAGGGTGGCAAGCACGCTTTTTGTCATAGACCACCCCAGAACAGGGGTGTCTTTATTAAACCCACCCACATATTTTTCAGCAAGGACACGGTTTTTGTATGCTATAAGGACCGTACGGGTGCGCTGAGTTTCATTATTGGCAAAGGCCTGGGCCATCGCGCGTTCCAATTGTTTGTAATCTACCTCCGGGAAAACAGTGTCGGCCGGAAGCCTGTCCCCGTAGGGGAACATCAGGCTTTCACTCCCGCCATACCTGTTGGGGGGAGCTGACCCGGGTACTTCCTCCATTCCTTTAGGCAACAGCACACACCCCAGGCCTTCCCTGCATACTGCTTTGCGCTCCATCAATCCGAAGACCCTGGCCGAAGCAGCTTCCTTATCCGGACTTACCTCAGCCCTTGCCAATTCAATGAGGGGTACCCGGTGATCTTCGTTCACAACGGAAATTGCCTGCCGACCAGCTATAAAGACAGTTGAGGCCATATTCTTCGCGGCATAGCCCGAGATTATATTGAGTTTGGGATAATTAACTACCGTTACGGCCAATATTCCGATCAAAAGGAATATTAAGGCCCATTTTACATATTTCACGGACGGTCTTTTATAATTATTGTAACTTTCTCGGCCTAAGATAAGGATTTGCCGGTTGGGCCGGACGGTTTGCCAGGTTCTGAATCCGGTAAAATCCATATCGATCTGAAGACCGAACTTGCTATGCCCATGTTTGTCAAAGGAGGATGGAAAGTACCGGGAAAAGGTCTTGCTGGAACGGTCGGGTACCATAAGGACGATGCTGGATTACGACGGGGAAGGTGATCCTGATATTGTAACGCTGCACTGCGTAAATCATATGAATAGAAAAATATATCATGCAATGGGGAACCATAACAATAAAGGACGCTGTGCCTTTAGGGATTCCTTTTTTTACCCTTTTACTGGAGCTACCAGAGTGGTTGCCTCGGATTTTGATCAGGATGGGGATACGGATTTCGCCCTGTTATCGACCTTTCCGGATTATTCTGAGCATCCGGTCCTGTCTTTTGTCTATCTGGAGAACTCGAATGCAAAAACGTATGACTTCAATGCTTATTCTCTGGGCCGCCAGCCAAAGGGGAATTGGTTTCTGATGGATGCTACGGATATAGATAACGAGGGGGATAAAGATATTGTTTTAAGCTCTTTTACCTACTATTTTACCCCGGTCACGGCAATTCTCAAGGCTAAATGGGACCGTTCACCCACCGATATACTGATCCTCGATAACATACATAATAAGGGCGAAATATGAAGCGGGTGGCCACCATCCTCATTCTTTTGGCGGTCGTCCCCTTCGCGACCAGCTGCGGGAAGAAGCAAAGCAGTTATTACTGGAAATCCATGGAGGTAACGGTTTCCGCTTATAATTCGGTTTCCTGGCAAACCGACTCGCTGCACAACCTTGCGGCATGGGGCGATACCCTGAAGCCAGGGATGAAAACAGTTGCCGTTTCAGCGGATCTGCTTGAAAAAGGCCTTACCTATAATACGCCGGTAAAAATCGAAGGCCTGAAAGGGGTGTATCTTGTAAAAGATAAAATGCACCCCCGCTGGCGCAATAAAATTGATGTCTATATGGGGAAGGATGTAAAGCGCGCCCGGGAATGGGGCAGGAAGAAACTCAGCATACGTTTTCCCGCCTTAAGGGATACCCTGATCCAGGTTTCGGATTAATATGAAAGTGCAAATTACAGCCTTATTAAGACTGCGATCCATGCCCCTGGCTTTGATGGTGGTATTTCTTCTTTTCTTTTGTTCCTGCGAAGTCAGCCGGGAGATCTTATATAAGCCTATTCAATTTGATAAGGAACGGCAGGAACTGAGCCTGCAATATATGGCCGAACGATATGGCATGGTAAGGGATACGCCTGTGATTGAGCCGAGAATGATTGTTATCCACCATACTGTTATTCCTACCATGCAGCGTACATATGAGGTGTTTTACCGCCCGAAGTTATCAGACTCGCGGACTGAAATTCAAGGTGCGGGAAGCCTGAATGTTTCCTCCCAGTTTTTGGTGGATCGCGACGGTAGCATTTACCGGCTCATGCCTGAGAATTTTATGGCCCGGCATGTGATCGGGCTTAACCATTGCGCAATCGGGATTGAAAATGTGGGCGGCACCGATGATTTACCCCTTACCAGGGCCCAGCTGAAAGCCAATATATGGCTGGTAAATTACCTGAATGAAAAATACGGCCTTGAATACCTTATTGGCCATCATGAATACCGCCTGTTTGAAGCTCATGAACTTTGGAGGGAAACGGATTCCACATACCGGACGGTTAAAACTGACCCCGGTAAAAAATTCATGCGAAGGCTGCGCAGGCATTTTAAAAATGGTAATTTTAGACCCTTGCCAAAACCCTATTCCAATGACTAAACTACGGTGTTTTCTTATGTGTTTGCCATTTCTTAGCCAGGCGTGCCTTGCCCAGGAAACTGCTGTTGATATCACGGATTCCCTGTATGCGACCTATGACAACTACAGGGAACCCTCGCTTAAAAAGAGGAGGATAAAACACAGCGACCTGCAACCCCTGCTCCAGGAATATAAAGCCCTTCCCGATTTTTCCGTAAACAAGGTAGGGTCCTCCATTGAAGGCAGGCCCTTATATCTTGTGAGTACCGGATCAGGGGAGACCGATGTCTTCCTTTGGTCGCAAATGCATGGGGACGAACCTACAGCCACCCAGGCAATTTTCGACATCCTCAATTTTTTGAGGAGTAAGGATTTCCCTGAAGAAAAGAAGACCATCCTGGGCAGCCTGCGCCTGCATTTTCTTCCGATGTTGAACCCGGACGGGGCCGAAATCTATAACAGGCGGAACACCCTGGGGATAGACATCAACAGAGACGCACTCATGCTGCAGTCGCCTGAAGGCCGCACGCTCAAAAAGGTGCGGGATAGCCTGGACGCTGATTTTGGGTTTAACCTCCACGACCAGAGCACGTATTACAATACGGAACGTACCCACAAACCTGCCACTATTTCGTATCTGGCCCCTGCCTTTAATTATGAAAAGGACATCAATGAAGTACGGGCAAATGCCATGAAGGTCATTGGCTATATGAATGAAATCATTCAACGTTATGCGCCAGGGCAGGTGGGTCGTTATAATGATGATTTCGAACCAAGGGCGTTTGGCGACAATATACAGAAATGGGGTACAAGTGCGATCCTTATCGAATCGGGCGGGTACCCGGATGATGAGGAAAAACAATACATCCGCAAGCTGAATTACGTATCTATCCTCGCTGCCATTTACGCGATAGCTACAGATGCCTATCGTGAGATTCCCCTTTCGGCCTACGAGGAGATCCCTGAAAATGACAGGAAGTTATTTGACCTGAAACTTTCCAAAGTAACGTATAACCTGTTGGGGGAGGACTACCTGCTTGACATAGGGATTCACAGGCAGGAGATAGACAGGGCAGGCCATGAGGATTTCTGGTACAAATCGAGCCTCGCAGACCAGGGCGACCTTTCAACCTTCTACGGATATGAAACCCTTGAAGCGGAAGGTTACAGGGTCATAGGGGCCAGGGCTTATCCGGATACGCTGCAGGACCTTGAAGCGGCCAAAAGCCTGGATCCCGCCGAACTGCTCAGGTCGGGTTATGCCTACCTGCGTCTATCAACCTTACCGGGCAACACGGCCAGTTCACCGCTTCCGTTGCATCTGGTGCATCCGGACTTTAAGGTGCCTGCCCTTTATCTGAACGTTGGAATGAACCCTACTTTCTTCCTGCAAAAGGAAGGAGTTATCCATTATGCCGTAATCAATGGCTTCCTTCTTAACCTGCAGGGTTCCCTGGAGGGTTTCGGGAATGCTTTGATCTATCGGTAAGTGTTTTAAGGTTCAATGTTCAAGGTTCAAGGTTGAGTTCCGTGTTCTGGGTTCAAAGTTCCGGGTGTTTAGGGAGATCAGTGCTGCCACTGCCAACTGCCACTGCCAACCGCCTACTAATAAGGGTCATCGTAACCCCTCCCCATTTCAAATTAGTCTTTTTCACTGCAATAATCAAGCAGGCTCGTGGGTTCAAAGCTCCATGTTCAAGGACGTCAACATCTGCCGACTGCGGACTGTCTAATGCCTACTTTGTTCAACGTTCCGGGTTCAGATTATTATAAACCTCTGCCAACATCATGAAGCGAGCTACGCTCTGCTTCATGGCTGCCAACTGTGGACTGCCAACTGCCTACTTTGTTCCGGGTTCAGCCTGATCAAATTCAAACTCAAACTCAAACTCAAAAATTGATTATTGATAATTGATCATTGTACCCCCTTTGCCAACATCATGAAGCGAGCTACGCTCTGCTTCATGGCTGCCAACTGCCTACTAAACTACATATCACTCGCAGCCGCCCGTAAAGCCATTTGCGCTGAACTTGGTTTGTACAGCACCTTTCCTGTTTCCCGAAGTAACCTGAATGGCAAGGTTGCTTTCGCCACTGCCATCGCGCTTGGGGCTGCAGTATTCAAAAAGATAGAAGCTGTTTGCCTGCTGGGATACGCGGAAGGATATGTCATTGAAAGTGGTTTCAAGTTCTTCCTTATTGCCTGCAAAGACGCTATACGTTTTCCCGATATCCGCTAATACCTCTGCATCGATTTCTGCTCCCAGGCCGATACTGAAAAATGAAATGTTCTTGTTGGCGTTGGTAACTTTGCTGATTGCGGCGGACTCCGTGTAGCGGGAAGCCTGATCCGTACCATCGGTGAAAATCACTACCGAAGCGGCACCAATGGTCCCGTCACCGGTGCTTTCCTTCAGAAGGTTTTCGGCAATATCGGTCGACCTGATGACCGCGCCATAGAGATCGGTAGAAGGGTCGCTACTGATATCCTGGGTAATCCCCTGTATCGATGCGCTCAACTCGCTTTTGGATGAGGTGAGCGGGTTAAGCAGGTGCAACTCGTCTTCCCCGTCGAACCAGTAAATCGCCATCTGGAAGGAAGCGTTTTCAACGTTTGGCATGACATTGTCTACAAAACTTAAGGAAGCCGTCTTCAATTCTTCCATACTGCTGCTCAGGACGCTGTTGCTTAAGTCGAGCACCAAAAGGGTATTGTTAGTGAATATCTGGGTATTTGGGGATATCCGGGCCTGGGATTCGGTTTTGGAAATGGTGCTGAAACAGTCGTCGTTCCTTCCCTGTTCATAAATGGTAAACTGGTCGGCCGTTAACCCGGGCACCGGATTGCCATCCGTATCACTCACCCGGAAAAAAATGGAGACCTTTCCCGGAAGCGTAGTATATTGATCCTGAATAGATAACAACAATTCGTTCTCCCCGAGGTTAAGGCATTCATCCACTGGTTTTCCCTGCCCGAGATCCCCCTGATTGGGATCAAAGTTTACGTCATTATCGGCATTTCCACAGCCTACAAATAAAAAGAAAAGACTTGCAAGGCTCAGGGTCGAAAGAAGATATTTCATTTACATATAGTTTTTTAAGTTCCACCATCACAACGTACAAATGCTGCCAAAATTATCGGGGACTCAAAAAAGTTTTAAAAAGTAGCCATCCGCTCTCCTCCTTGTTCAGGGATTTTTGTAGCTTTCTTTCCTCATATAATTTAACCACATCCAAAACCATGGCCTTTAAATATTCGTTATCCTGTTTTTTGCTCCTTGGAACGCTAACCTTTATACATTCACAGGGAACTGGCCTTCAGGAGTTGCTTGGTTATCCCGCTGATTCCAGACTGCTCATCATTCATGCCGATGACCTGGGGGTAAGCCATTCCGAGAACATAGCAAGCATAGCCGCCCTGGAACAGGGACCGGTGAACTCTGCCAGTATTATGGTTCCCTGCCCCTGGTTTCCGGAAATTGCCGCTTATGCCAGGAACCATGGGAATATGGATTTCGGCCTTCATTTAACCCTGAACAGCGAATGGAAGAATTATAAATGGGGACCTGTCAGTTCACGGGATTCGGTAGCAAGCCTGGTCAACCAGTTGGGCTATTTCTATTCGGCAGTGGATAGCCTTGGATTTCAGGGGAAGGCCTCCGAAGTCGAACTTGAATTGCGGAACCAGGTTAAAAAGGCATATAGTGAAGGTATAGACGTTACCCACCTCGACGCACATATGGGTGCGGCCGTCAGCAGGCCCGATTTTGCGGCTGCTTATATGCGGGTAGGGAAGGAGTTTAAATTACCGGTTCTCCTGGACAAAAGGATACATGACATAGACCATCCGGAAATACAATCCATGCTGGATGAAAATACCGTAATCCTCGACAATATTTTTATTGCATCCCCTGCTGATTACAACAAAGGGATGGCAAACTTTTATACATCTGTCCTGAGAAACCTTCCGGAAGGGTTGAACTGCCTCCTGATCCACCTTGCTTATGACAATGAAGAAATGCAAGCCGTAACCATAGACCACCCCGACTATGGCGCTGCATGGAGGCAGGCCGATTTTGATTTCTTTACCAGTGAGGAATCTAAAAAAATCCTGGCGGAAGAGAACATCCGCCTGGTTACCTGGAAGGAACTCCGGGACAAGGTTGTCAGGGCCGGCAATTAACGGGGTCCTGAGGTTTTATACTTAGAAATATTATATTTCAGGTCATTTAAAATTGATACGCCATGAGAAAACTGATGATTGTTATGTTATTGCCTGTGGCCCTCTGGTCCCAGGACCGGGTGTCCCTCTTTAACGGACAGGACACCGAAGGATGGGCCCATGTCGGGGACGGGGGTTTTGTCGTCGAGGACGGGCTCCTGAAAAGCCAGGGTGGAATGGGCCTGTTATGGTTCACCGGCCGGAAGTTTGAGAACGTGAAATTGCGTGTGGTCTATAAAGGGGCCGACAAGAATAATGCAGGGGTATTCATCCGTATCCCCGAAGAACCTTCGGAAGCCTGGATGCCTGTTAACAAAGGCTATGAAGTACAGATAGACGACAGGGAGGATTCCTATCACAAAACAGGGGTACTGTATTCCCTGACCGAGGCAAAGGCCAGTCCGGGGGTACCCGATGCCTGGAATACCATGGAGATCACCCTTGATGGCGATCGAACCATCGTTCACGTAAACGGGGTTCTGGTAACGGATTTCAGGGAAGGCGATGCTGTTCCCGAAAAGGTGAAGGACTACGAACCAGACAGGGGACCAAGACCCGAAGCGGGCTATATCGGTCTGCAGAACCATGGGGAAGATGATGTAGTGTACTTCCGGGAAATCAGTTATGAGGAACTGCCCGTGAAGCGAACCAATTAATAGCAAACACACCACGTATGTCGATGGAAACAGGTACTTATGACGCAATTGTAATTGGCTCGGGAATCTCGGGTGGATGGGCAGCCAAGGAGTTGTGTGAGAAAGGCCTGAAAACACTGGTGCTCGAAAGGGGCCGCCCTGTTGAGCACATTAAAGACTACCCCACAGCCAATCTTGCTCCCTGGGAATTCAAATACAGGGGGCAGATGAGTCTTGAATTCAATAAGGAAAATCCGCTTATTACCAAGGCCGCCGGTTTTGGGGCAGATACGGCCCATTTTTTTGTCCAGGACCGCGACCACCCCTACGTTCAGCAAAAGCCGTTTGACTGGATCAGGGGTTACCAGCTTGGCGGGCGGTCTATCATCTGGGGCAGGGCCTGCCAGCGCTGGAGTGATTTTGAATTTAAAGCCCCGCACAGGTATGGGTATGGGATCGAATGGCCTGTTGATTACGAAACCATTGCCCCCTGGTACTCGCATGTCGAAAAATTTGTCGGCGTCTGTGGGAACAAAGATGGCCTGGAAGCCATGCCCGACGGTGAATTTTTACCCCCCTTCGAATTTAACTGCGTGGAGGAACATATGCGGGATACCCTCAGGGAACATTTCCCGGACCGCCACCTGGTACATGCCCGATGGGCACATCTCACCGAGCCGCAGCCGATTCACCTTGAACAGGGGCGCGGAAAATGCCAGGCCCGTAACCTGTGTATGCGGGGGTGCCCCTTCGGGGGATATTTCAGTTCGGTTTCGTCCACCCTGCCATGGGCCGCGAAAACCGGGAACCTTACGGTCAGGCCATTCTCCGTGGTGCATTCGGTAATCTATGACGAGGAATCGGGCAAAGCATCGGGGGTAAAAGTAATAGACACGAATACCAGGGAAGAACATATTTTCAATGCAAGGATCATCTTCCTCAATGCATCTGCCCTGAATACCAACCTCATTTTACTGCATTCAACCTCCAACCGTTTCCCGAACGGCCTGGGGAACGACAATGGCCTGCTTGGAAAATATATTTGCTTTCATCTCTACCGGGGCTGGGCAGGCGGTAAGATGCCCGGCTTCAAGGATAAATACCGCTACGGCAGGAACCCGACAGACCTAATCCTTGCCAACTTCAGGAACCTGAAGGAAAAAGATATGGACTACGTGGGCGGGTACACCACCTTTTGTGGTGCTTACCGCGACCGGGCACAGGCTGCGGATGCAGAAGGGATAGGGCTGGGCGCTGATCTGAAAAAAGCGCTGAGTGAAGCCGGCAACTGGCATATTTATATGTATATGCAGGGAGAAACCATTCCGAAGAAAGAGAACAGGGTATATCTGAGTGCAGACAGGAAGGATCAGTGGGGCATCCCCCTCCTGGTTACCGATGTTGGCTACGATGATAACGACGAAAAAATGGTTGCCGACTGGCTGGATCAAAGCGTGGTGATGCTGGAAAAATTTGGATGTACTGAAATTGAGGCCAGGGACAACAAGCAGCCCCCGGGACTGGATATCCATGAAATGGGCGGGGTTCGCATGGGAAAAAACCCGGAAGATTCGCTGCTTAACGAATGGAATCAGCTACACCACTGCAGGAATGTTTTTGTTACAGACGGGGCGTGTATGACCAGTACGGGAAACCAAAGTCCGTCCGTCCTCTATATGGCCCTGACTGCCAGGGCAGCCAATTACGCGGCCGAAGAATTCAGAAAAGGAAATTTATAATTAAATATTAATTCAATGAAAGAGAAGGTTGGGGTAGGACTTGTTGGCTCGCAGTTTATTGCTACCATACACGCGGAGGCACTGAAAACCGTAGCCAACGCACAATTGCTGGCAGTTTGTTCGCCTACAAGTGGAAATGCCCGGGATTTTGCCTTAAAGCATGGTATCCCTCACCATTTTACGTCACTGGACGACATGCTGCAGCTCGAAGATCTCGATATGGTTGTTATAGGATCCCCCAATTATACCCACTGCGAACTGGCCCTGCAGGTAGCCGCCGCCGGGAAACACCTGGTGGTCGAAAAACCGCTGTGTATGAACCTGGAGGAGGCAGACCGGATGATCGCTGCCTGTAAAAAGGCGGGCGTGAAACTGATGTATGCCGAGGAACTATGTTTTACCCCCAAATACGTGCGCCTGAAAGGCCTGTTAGACGAAGGGGCGCTGGGGCAACCTATACTCCTGAAGCAATCCGAAAAACACGATGGTCCCCATGCCGACCATTTCTGGGATGTTGAACGTTCAGGGGGAGGAGTAACGATGGACATGGGCTGCCATGCCATCCAGTTTTTCCGGTGGCTCAATGGCAATAACCCCGTTAAATCCGTGTATGCGCAAATGGTAACGGGAGTCCATAAAGACAAGACCCTGGGCGATGACAATGCGATCATCATCCTAGAATTCGAAAACGGCGTGCTGGCCATGGCCGAAGAAAGCTGGACGAAATTAGGCGGGATGGACGACCGGGCAGAAATCCACGGAACCGGGGGGGTAGCCTATGCCGATGTGCTCCAGGGCAATTCCATACAGACCTACAGCACCAAGGGGGTTGGGTATGCCGTAGAAAAGGCCGGGAATACGGTAGGCTGGAGCTTCACCATGTACGAGGAAATCTGGAATTACGGCTTTCCCCAGGAATTTGAACATTTTGTAGACTGCGTATTGCATGATAAACAACCCCTTGTAACCGGCGAAGACGGCAGGGCTGTCCTTGAAGTGATCTTTGCTGCCTATGAATCGGCAGGTTCGGGAAAGAAGGTCTACCTGCCATCCGATGCCCGTGCGGATAAACCATATAAACTTTGGAAAAAATCATAAACCCTGCACTATGGAAAGAAGGCGAGCCCTTAAACTAACGGCAACTATTTGCGGGGGTACCATAGTTGGCTCCGGGCTGTTCCTTGCCGGTTGTAAAAACGAGGCGCGGGCGGAAGGCCTGTTCCTTCAGGAAGACATTGGTTTTATGGATGGGATAGGAGAAGTTATTTTACCCGAAACCGCCGAATCGCCGGGTGCAAAGGCGGCCAGGATCGGAGATTTTATGAAAACAATCGTCACAGATTGCTATTCTGAAGAAGAACAGCAGGTGTTCCTCCGGGGCCTACAGGAGATCAGGCGTTTGTCTGATGAGCACTATAATCAGCCGTTCCTGCAATTGGATGAGTCAGAAAAACAGGAATTGCTGACAGGGCTCCATCAAGAAGCCCTTGCCCGCAGCCAGGGGGAGTTGCCACATTACTTCAGCATGATCAAACAACTTACCATATGGGGCTATTTTACTTCCGAACCCGGCGCTACCATGGCTTTGCGTTATAACCCTGTTCCCGGCCGGTACGAGGCGTGCATCCCCTATAAGGCCGGAGATAAAGCCTGGGCTGAATGAAAATAATCCCCTGTTCGGATTATGATGATATGAGCCTGAGGGCCAGCGCTATGATCATTTCGGATCTCAGTAAAAACCCCGGCCGGTTGCTCTGCGCGGCTACGGGGAATTCGCCCCGGGGCTTGTATGGGAATCTGGCGGCCGCGTATAAGGAAAGGCCGGAAACCTTCCACGGTCTGGGGGTTGTTAAACTGGATGAATGGCTTGGCCTTCCTGCCGGTTCAAAAGGCAGCTGTGAATACTACCTGCAGCAACAGTTGATAAAGCCCCTGTCGCTCAATACCGAAAGGTATATCGGATTCCGTCAGGATACGGCCGATGCCGGAACGGAATGCAAACGGGTAGAAGGGGAGATCGCTTTATGGGGCGGGATCGATTGGTGTGTACTGGGGCTTGGAACCAATGGCCACCTGGGCTTTAATGAACCCGGGGATTTCCTGTATCCCGACAGCCATAAGGCCGTGTTGGCTGCGAATTCGCGGGATCACCAGATGATCCGGGACGATAAAGTGAAGCCGGCATACGGGCTTACCCTTGGAATGAAGCCCATCATGCAATCGCGAAGGATTATTTTGCTGCTGACGGGTACCGGAAAGCAACAGGCAGTTTCCGCACTCCTCGAACGAACTATCAGTAGCCGGTTACCTGCTTCCTTCCTCTGGCTTCACCCGGAAGCCTATTGTTTCAGGGATATGGAAACAACCGCCTCCTGAATGCGGATATAAGGTATAATTCCACTTGCACCTTCAGAATAAGTTCCTGCCCGCCATCACTTTAATTCATCCGGATGACAGAAGAATTAAAAATCTGTTAAATTGAAAGACCAACTGTTAAATTAAAAATCCGGCTGTTATTTTTTTGATACCTTGTATGGATTACAAGCATATCTGATCATTAAAATAATTCCTATGCCAACCTATCAACTAACGGTCAACGGGGAGTCACGAACGGTGGAAGTCAGTGAAGACATGCCTTTATTATGGGTTTTGAGGGACCATCTTGATTTAGTGGGGACCAAGTACGGCTGCGGGATAGCCCAATGCGGCGCCTGTACCATTCACCTCGACGGGGATGCCGTACGAAGTTGCTCGCTTACCGCGGCACAGGCTGAAGGGAAGGCCATTACAACCATTGAAGGCCTTTCGGAAGATGGCTCGCATCCCGTACAGCAGGCCTGGGAAGAAGTGGATGTCCCCCAGTGCGGTTATTGCCAGGCAGGCCAGATTATGACGGCTTCAGCCTTCCTGAGTAAAAATCCGAATCCCACCGAAGCTGAGATTAAGGATGCCATGAATGGCAATATTTGCCGTTGTGCATCCTATACAAGGATATTCAGGGCAGTTGAACTGGCTGCCTTCAGAAATCAATAAATGTTCCGTTACGGGATCAAAGGCTTCGGCCGATGGCAGGTCCCGAAAACTTTGTAAGTAAACAAACAATGCACAAAGCAAACAAGATGTCGGGTACATCATCGAAATTAACATTTAGCAGGAGGGCATTTATGAGGACCGGTTCCCTGGCCGGCGGGGGCCTGCTGATAGGGTTTAACTTCTTTACAGCCTGTAAGCCTGAGGCAGAACCTCCAGTTGATCTGGCTTCCCTGGATTATAGGGATTTCAATGCATTTATAAAAATTTCGGATACCGGTGAAGTAACCATCTTTTCGCCCAACCCCGAGGTCGGTCAGGGCGTAAAGACGGCTATGCCCATGATCATAGCAGAAGAACTGGATGTGGCATGGGATAAGGTTTACGTACAACAGGGGATCTTGGACACCAATAACTTTACCCGCCAGGTTGCCGGTGGCAGTCAGTCTATCCGTTTCGGGTGGGACCCGCTCAGGCAAACAGGGGCCACAGCCCGACAAATGCTCATTAATGCAGCAGCTGCACGCTGGGGGGTAGACGCTTCAGAGTGTTCGGCCAGTGAAGGCGTGGTTTCCAACGGGGCAGGCGATAAACTGGGTTATGGGGAGCTTGTTGGCGAAGCGGCGGCCATGGAAATTCCGGAGAATGTTTCCCTGAAAAACCCAAAGGATTACAAGATCATCGGCAAGGAAATTAAAAATGTGGATATTAAAAAGATAATTACCGGGAAACCGCTTTTTGGGTTGGATTATAAGTCAGATGGCATGTTGTACGCCTCGGTGCTAAGACCTCCGGCATTCGGGCAAAAACTTAAATCCTTCGATGATTCGGAAGCCCGTGCGGTCAGCGGGGTGTCTGATGTTATCAGGTTCGGCGATAAATTAGCTGTTCTTGCCAATGATACCTGGACGGCGATGAAAGGCAAGAAGGCCCTGAAAGCCAACTGGACTGCCGTAACCAGGGGAGAATCTACCGAAGATCACGATAAAATATTACTTGACCTGCTGAATGGGAATAAATTTGAAACACTCCGTACCGACGGGGATGTCAAAAAAGCGTTTGCCCTGGCCGACAAAGTCCTGGAGCGCACCTATGAATCGCCATTCCTCCCTCACAATTGCCTGGAGCCCATGAACTTTTATGCAAATGTGACGGAGGATAAGATTCATTTGGTGGGTCCTGTCCAGACACCGGAACGTACAGCCAAAAGTATTGCTGAAGACCTGGGAAGGGATTTTGAACAGGTTCACCTGGAAATGACCCGCATTGGAGGCGGATTCGGCAGGCGTTTGTATGGCGATTTTGCACTGGAAGCGGCACAGGTTTCCAACCTGGCGAAAAAACCCGTTAAAGTTGTTTACTCCAGGGAAGACGATATGACCGCCGGGATTTACAGGCCGGCGATAAAATACCGTATCAGGGCCGCCGTTAAAGACGGAAAAGTTAGTGCTTACCACCTTAAGGAAGCCGCGGTGAATTCGAATATGTATGGCCTGATACCGAATTTCTTCCCCGCAGGGGCCATAGAAAACTACCAGGTAGACGTGGCCAGATATGAAAGTAACATCACAACAGGTGCCTGGCGGGCGCCCTATACCAATTTCCTGGCCTTCGCGGAACAAAGCTTCTTTGACGAACTTGCCGAATTAATGGAGGTCGACAGGGTGCAACTGCGCCTCGACCTGCTGCAGAAAGTGAAAGGCACTACAGACGAACGCATACAGTACTCCCCTGAACGGATGGAAGAAGTGATCAAAACAGCGGTTCAAAAATCGGGTTGGGGCACCAAACCCGAAGGAGTATTCCAGGGTTTTGTGAACTATTATTGCCATAACAGCCATGTGGCGGAAGTAGCTGATGTAGAAATTGAAGATGGGCAACCCGTTGTTAAAAAGGTTACCTGCGTGGTCGATTGCGGCATTGTAATAAATCCCCTTGGGGCCGCCAACCAGGCCGAAGGGGGTGTTATTGACGGCGTAGGACATGCCATGTACGGGGATTTTGCCTTTTTGGAGGGCGTACCCCAGGCCAGCAACTTTGATAAGTTCCGCCTGATCCGGATGAATGAGATCCCGAAGGTGGAAGTACATTTTATATACAACGAATTCCCGCCCACCGGACTTGGGGAACCAAGCCTTCCGCCGGCAGGTGGCGCAATCGCCAATGCCCTTAAAGCGGCAACCGGAAAACGACTGTACAACCAACCCTTTAATAAGTATCCGGAATTGCAGAATGTTCCGGCTCAGGAAATTATTGGTTAATATGACGATATTACTATTTGGAGTAACAAAGGATATAGTGGGAAGCAATTCCCTTTCGATGCCCATGTCGGGTACGGCGAAACTGAACACCGTGGGCGCTTTGAAGGATTACCTCGGCAAAACCTATCCGGGGCTTCGGGAGCTCTCCTCCCTGGCCATAGCCGTAAATAATTCCTATGCCGAAGATTCCACGCCCATCAGCCACTTTGATGAAATTGCCCTGATTCCTCCGGTTAGCGGGGGATAAGTAAAGGCTTTCAGGTGAACTTATGGGCTGTATTGTTCCGGGATAATTGCATTTCCGCTATTTTAGTATGAAATTAGTGGCCGGAAGGATGAACAATCGGATAAAGAATGAACATGCATGCTGATAGATAATCATAACAGAACAATCAACTACCTGCGTCTTGCCGTTACAGACAGGTGTAACCTGCGCTGTAATTATTGCATGCCGGCCGAAGGCATCAATTTTGCCAGAAAGGATACCCTGATGTCTGTAAAGGAACTCTCCCTGCTTAGCGAAATACTTGTCGGGGAGGGGATTGACAAAATCCGGATAACCGGCGGGGAGCCTTTTGTGCGTAAGGATCTGATGCTGCTGTTGCGTAACCTCAGTAAAATGCCGGGACTGAATGATATTTCAATCACTACCAACGCCACCCTTATAGGCAATCATATAGATGAATTGCAGGATCTTGGAGTCCGAAATATCAATGTGAGCATGGATGCCATCCACCGCGAAACCTTTGAACGGATTACGAGGAGGGACCAGTATGATACGGTTTACAACAACCTGATACGACTCATCCACGGGGGCTTCAATGTACGGATCAATTTTATTGTACTCGAAAACCAAAACATCCAGGATATCCTCCCGGTGCTTGAATTAACAAAGCACTATCCCGTTTCCGTGCGTTTTCTGGAAGAAATGCCTTTTAACGGGGGCAGTAAAAATTTCGAAAGCATCCACTGGAACTACAAGAAAATACTCGAATATATCAGGGCAGCCCATCCGGATTTTGAAAAACTGGAATCACCCGATACCTCCACTTCCATTAATTATAAAATTAAAGGATATATGGGGACTTTCGGCCTGATACCTTCCTTTAGCCGAACTTTTTGCGGCAGTTGCAACAGGCTGAGGATCACAGCCACCGGTGATGTTATTACCTGTTTGTACGGCAAGCCCAAAATGAATGTAAGGAGTATCATGAGGGAGCCGGACCCGGAAACAGGACTGCGGGCTGCCATCCACAAGACCATAGGCATGAGGGAGAAAACCGGTTTTGATGCCCAGCGGGCTCATTCGGGGGTCTTTGATAATTCCATGACGTCTATCGGGGGCTGAGTCTTTGTGGGTCAGTCAATCAACATTTTAAACATTTTACAATGAACAGCAACCGGAATTCATCACAAGTAAGCGGGAAGCTATTCGGCCTGGTCCTCTCTGGCGGGAAAAGCACCCGGATGGGGATGGATAAAGGGAACATCAGCTATCATGGCCTGCCACAGCGGGAATATTTATACAACATGCTCGAAGCATTTTGCGAAAGAACATTTCTAAGCATCCGTGCAGACCAACATCGGGGGATTCCTGCAGGAATCGACGTAATTGTAGATAACGATGACTTCAGGGGGCCCTTCAACGGCATTATGAGTGCCCACAAATTATATAAGAATGCCGCCTGGCTGGTATTGGCATGCGACCTTCCCCTTATCAACGCGGATACCATCAGCCAACTTATATCATTTCGGGCACCGGGCAGGGATGCCACCGCCCTTGCGACAAGGGAGAGTGGTTTGCCGGAACCACTGGCAGCCATATGGGAACCCCACGGACTGGCCAAAGCCATGGTTCATCTGGCTGATACCGAAAGTAGTTGCCCCAGAAAATTCCTTTTAAGATCTGATACCGCCCTTTTATTCCCGGAAAGCGATTTGCTGCTGAGCAACGCAAATTCGCCGCTGGAATATGAGGAAATCCGTCATAAACTGGCAGCCAAATGAATCCGGACCGGTACAGCAGGCAAACCAGCCTCAGCGGATTTGGCCCTGAAGCACAGGCAAAACTGAAGGCTTCCAGAGTCCTTGTTGTGGGCCTGGGCGGGCTGGGGATCCCCGTGGTTCAATATCTGAATGCCATGGGCGTTGGAAACCTCGGACTGGTGGAACAGGATGTAGTTGATTTAACCAACCTCCAGAGGCAGGTGCTCTACACGGAAAGCGATGTGGGCCGCCCAAAGCTCGACCTGGCCCTGGAATACCTGAAACAACGGAATTCAGCTACGGAAATCCATGCCTATGATTCTTTTCTTAACCGGCAGAATGCCCTTGACATCATACAGGGATATGATCTGGTAATAGACGCCAGCGATAATTTCGCCACCCGCTACCTTATCAACGATAGCTGTGTGATCCTGCGTAAGCCTTTTATCTATGGGGCCCTGCACGGGTTTGAAGGGCAGCTGGCCGTTTTTAATTACAAAGGGGGGGCAACTTACCGCTGCCTCTTCCCTGAAATGCCGGGGATCCATGAGATCCCGGATTGTAATACCAATGGTGTCCTGGGGGTAATCCCGGGCGTTGTGGGAACTCTGCAGGCCCTGGAGGCTGTTAAGGTCCTGACCGGTACGGGGAATGTTTTGTCGGGCATACTGATGATCTACAGTGGCCTCGACCAGTCTGTCCGGAAAATTCGCCTGTCATTGAATCCTGA